>FUFK010038547.1_pt1 | contig 17345 bp, 15 predicted proteins | sample 1021851 | NCBI WGS metagenome assembly FUFK01 (sample SAMEA51879418, study PRJEB19060) | metagenome | reverse complement strand
GTTTGCCCTTTATTTAGTAATTTTTTAAAACGGATATTTGTCTCTTTTGGAGTACCAAACCCTGCAAATTGCCTCATTGTCCACAATTTACCTCGATAAAGATTAGAATGGATACCACGAGTGTATGGGAACTTTCCAGGAAATCCCAAATTAGTTAAATATTTTTCATCAGGAATATTCGGGAAATAACAAACATCCTGAGTTTCTCCGGAAATAGTTTCAAAGTCTGCATCTCTTTGACTTGCTAGTTTGACCTCTCTGCTCCATAAGTCATGATGCTTATTAAAAAGGTCTAACTGACTATTATTCTTCATTTTAAAAAAGAGTTGTGATATTGCCTATGAATTATAATTAAGCTTTTCTTTTAGTGGTACCATTTCTTTAATTGTTACGGACAAGCCCTCAGCATCCAAACCTAGTTGAGATAGTATTTGATTTCTTGTGCCATGCTCAACGAATGAATCAGGAAGGCCTATACGTTTGAGGCTTCCATTAAAATTATTTTCTAACAACCATGAGGCCACACCATCACCAAAACCACCATTTATAGTGCCTTCCTCAATAGTAATAATTTTTGAAAATTTCGTGCTAATGGTTTTTAAAAAAGATAGATCCATTGGTTTGATGAATCTGCAATTGATAATTTGAATAGAGATACCTAATTCTTTTACAATTTCAGATGCCTTCAAAGCTGTAAATACCATAGAACCAACAGCTAAAATGGCAATATCATTACCCTCTTTAATAGTTTCCCATGAACCTATTGGTAGTAGTTCAATCTGTGATTCTTGACTGAATTGGACTGAGCTCGATTTTGGATATCGAATTGCGAATGGTTTATCTGTAACACTCATTCCAGTATGAAGCAGACGTCTAAACTCATTACCATCTTTTGGTGCAGTAACTATGATATCTTGAATACATCTTAAATATGCGATGTCAAGAGAACCGTGATGAGTGGGACCATCCTCACCAGCTATACCTGATCTGTCTAAACAGAAAATAACTGGCAAATGTTGGATAGCACAGTCGTGAATTATATGATCATAAGCTCTCTGCAAAAATGTTGAATATATAGCAACAATTGGCCTAATACCTTGCGTTGCTAGACCTGAAGCAAAAGTAACTGCGTGCCCCTCCGCTATACCGACATCATAATATCTGTCTGGATATTTTTTCGAAAATGGAACTAATCCAGTTCCTTCTCTCATGGCTGCTGTTATACAAACAACTTTATCATTATTTTCTGCCATTTCACAAGCAAGCTCACCAAAAACATCTTGAAAACTAGGTGTTAAATCTTTCTTAATTGGTTTCTGAAATTCAGTTTTATTTTTTGATTTTCCATTGGGTTTTACAGCATGGAATTTCACAGCGTCATCGTGATATTCTCGATTTTTCATATCTAGTGACACCATTCCTTTTCCTTTTTTAGTAAGTACGTGAAGCAATACTGGGTTTTGTATGTCTTTAATATTTTCTAGCGTTTTTATAACCATTCCCAAATCATGTCCATCAATAGGTCCAAAATAGCGGAAACCGAGTTCATCAAATAAAATACCGGGTACAATTAGGGCTTTCAAACTTTCTTCAACCTTTCGAATGAAACTTCTAGTAGTCGCCTTGGCCACAGGTAGTTTTCCTGTGAGGTCCCAGAACTCGTTTCTAACTTTATTGTAAAGTGGATTTGAAATTAATCTTGTAAAGTATTTAGAGATTGCTCCTACATTAGGACTAATTGACATTTCATTGTCATTTAATACAACCAACATTTGCTTTCCCAAATGTCCAGCATTATTTATACCCTCAAAAGCAAGACCTCCAGTCATTGATCCATCACCAATTACAGCTGCAACTCTATAATTATCTTTATTCCTGTTTCTGGCTTCCGCAACTCCTAGCGCTGCTGAAATTGATGTTGAGGCATGCCCAGCTCCAATAACATCATATTCGCTCTCAGTTCTCTTCAAAAACCCGCTCAGACCTTTGTATTGCCTTATGGTAGGAAACCTATCAAACCTACCCGTTAACAACTTGTGTGCGTAGCCTTGATGACCAACATCCCAAATAAGCTTATCTATTGGTGTATTGTATACATAATGTAAAGCAACAGTGAGCTCAATTACTCCAAGGGTAGGTGCAAGATGGCCACCAACCTCCGTAACTGTGCCAATAGTATATGAACGAAGTTCATTACACAGTTCCGTAAGTTCAGATTGGGTAAAAGTACGAATGTCGCTTGGGTTTTTTATTTTGTTCAAATATTTAAGCTGCATAGTAGTCATTAATTTTTTTGTAATATACTTCGCTATCTGGATCAAAGAGAACTCTGTGAAAAATATCTATTTGATTAAGCTCAGGATGAAATGATAAACAAAGGTGATTTTTTAAAAGAACAGCGATGGGTGAATCATTGTACTTCCCAAGTATTTTTGCATCTCCATTTATTTTAACAATCTTTGGAGCTCTTATGAAAGTAGTTGGCAGTGAGATTTGTAGATCATTGCTAAAACCGAATTTAATTTCCTCGGTTCTTGAAAAAATTTGCCTTCCGTACGCATTCCTCTCAACTTCTATATCGACCAATCCCAATGGAGCTACACGATGGTCGTTTGCTGAATTAGCCATCAAGATCATTCCTGCGCATGTGCCCAAAATTGGATTTGACTCACTAAACTCTCTTATTGGGTTCCGTAACTTAAACTTATCTATTAAAATTGATATTGTTGTTGATTCACCACCAGGCAAAACAAGACCGTCAACAAGTTTTAAGTCAGACTCCTTTTTAACGGTTATTGATTCAATGTTCATACCTTTAAAAATTTGATGGTGAAGCGCAAAATCACCTTGAAGCTCTAAGATGCCTATTTTGATTACCAGCCTCTCTCTTGCAGTCTTTCCTCTTGTGGTATTTCAGTCATATCCAAACCTCGCATAGCTTTTTTCAAACCAGTGCTTGCTTTTGCGACAATGTTTTGATCCTCAAAGTGAGTTGTGGCTTCAACCACTGCTTTAGCTCTCATAAGGGGATCGTCACTCTTAAAGATACCAGATCCAACAAAAACAGATTCAGCTCCTAACTGCATCATAAGTGCAGCATCTGCTGGTGTTGCTATCCCGCCTGCTGCAAAATTGGGAACAGGTAATTTTCCTAATTTAGCAACTTGCTCTACAAGGCCGAGGGGTGCACCAATATTTTTTGCCTCAGCAACTAGTTCCTCCTGATCAAGCCTAGTCACACGCTTTATTTCTGTCATAACAGTTCTCATATGGCGAACGGCCTCTACAATATTACCACTACCTGCCTCGCCCTTTGTTCTTATCATTGCTGCACCCTCCGATATTCTTCGCAATGCTTCACCAAGGTTTCTACAACCACATACAAACGGGATTTTGAATTCATGTTTCCATATGTGATTGTGCTCATCTGCAGGCGTTAAAACCTCACTTTCATCAATGAAATCAATCTCAAGTGTTTCTAGAACTTGAGCCTCTGCAAAATGTCCGATTCTACATTTCGCCATTACCGGTATGGATACAGCTTCCTGTATTTCAGCAATCATTTCTGGATCACTCATTCTCGCGATACCACCATCTTTTCTAATATCAGCTGGTATTCTTTCTAATGCCATCACAGCGCAAGCCCCTGAATCCTCTGCAATTTTTGCCTGGTCAGAGTTTGTAACATCCATAATTACGCCGCCTTTAAGCATTTCTGCCAACCCGACTTTAACATCGAATGATTGTTTATTCATATAATATTTCCTCTTTAGTTAAGCCCTTTATTTTTTTTATCTTTTTAACAACATCTTTGATAGTCTCATCCGGTGTAGATGCGCCAGCAGAAATTCCAACGCTCTCACAGTTTTCAAACCAGGATCTATTTAGATCTTTAGCTGAAGTTACCTGAAATGATTTTTTGTTTCTCTCTAGCGCTAATTGANTGANTCNCNNAGNANTTNCGCTAGTAAATGATCCAATAATTATCATAACATCACTTTTCACAGCGAGATTTTTTATCTGCTCATGGTTTCTTCTTGTAGGAAAACAAATAGTATTGATAAAACGCAGATCAAAAACTTTTTCCATCAAAACATTAATTATTTCCTGAACATTTTCAATCATCTGGGTAGACTGACTAACAATACCAGCTCTTTTCATTTTTCTTAAGCTTTTTGCCTCCTCAATACTTGAAATGATAATTGGTTTTTTTACCTGGGCAGCTATTGCTACCACCTCATCATGCCCGTGGTCGCCAATGATTATTGTTCTTCTATTCTCGTTTTCAAGTTTTTTTATCTCGTGATGAATCTCAGTAACTAGTGGACAGGTAGCATCAATTAACTTAAGGTCACGTTTCGACGCTTCTTGCCATAATTGAGGCGCGGTGCCATGAGCACGAAATAATAATGGCTTATTATCTGGTACATCGCCTAGCGAGTCAACTACTTTTGCACCAACCTTAGAAAGGTCTTCAATTACACGCTCATTGTGCACTATCGTTCCTAGCATGTAAACCTCTCCGTGTTCCTTAGCCGTATCGTATGCAAGATTAACGGCATCTCGAACTCCAAAACAATAGCCTGCATCTTTTGCGAGATATATTTTCATATGATATGTTGATTTAGTTGATTATTGATTGAGGCTTTCGTTAACGATACTACTTTTTCCGTTGCTTTTTCAAGTGCCTCATTAATAATTGCACCGGCAGCAAATGCATGCCCACCGCCTCCAAGCTTTTTGGCTATGTCATTTACAATTATTTCGCCCTTTGATCTGAAATTAATCCTACAATTGGTGTCATCTTGCTGAAAAATCATTAAGGCAACTTCTACCCCTCTGATTGAGCGGATCATATCTGAAAACCCTTCAACGTCCGATTTTACGGCATTAGCTTTTTTCATCATTTCTTGGGTTATCATAAACCAAGCAAACTTCCCGCCCATTTCAAAATTTAGGTCTGTTAGGAGGTAGCCCATTAATTTCATTCTTGATTTTGTACTGTTTTCATAAATGTTTTGATAGATTTTATGTGTCTCGATGCCATTGCTAAGTGCCTCGATCGCTATTTCGTGACATTTGTTATTAGTATTACTGAATCTAAAGCACCCAGTATCTGTCATTGTAGCGGTGTAAATGCCTTCCAGACTATCTTTTGAAATAGGCTTACCTGATCTAGCAACCTTTAGATAATCAAAAACCATACAACCAGTTGCCGCTGCGCTAAGGTCAACAATATTATACTTGAATTTATTCTTGTTGGGATGAGGGTGGTGATCAATATTCATTACGGCTATATTGTATTTTTCGATGATGCTTGTGATTTCCCTTATTCTTTCATAGTCGCCAACGTCGAAAATAATAACCAGATCTACATTTTTAATCCATTGATCATGCTCGCTTTTATTGTATTCTTCAAAAATGTTATCCCTATTTAGGTATTCAAACTCATTTGGCAAAGGAGAGTAATTAATAATTCGAACTTCCGCTGTTCGGTCAATCAGATGATGATACATGCCAGATTCAGAACCTAACCCATCGCCATCAGGATTTTCGTGAGTTGTAAGCATTATTTTATCTGCCCCATCTACTACGTCATGTACGCTTCTCCAGTTGATTCGTGTGTTGTTAAAATTCATTTTATTTTTTATAATCCCATGATAGCTCGGAAGTTCCACTTTTTTTCATATCAATCCTAGCTAATGTGAAGAGATAATCTGATAACCTGTTGAGATACTTTAGGTGCTCTTCGGGAACATATTCTTCTTTAGATAATGAAACTATTTTTCTTTCAGCGGACCTGCACTCCGCCCTTACAATATGCAATCTTGAAGATAATTCTGTACCTCCGGGTAATATAAACTCTTTCATTGGTGGTAACGTATTATTGTACTCGTTTGTTAACTGCTCTAACCATGTTATTCTAGAATTTTCCAATAGATTCATCTCAACGTCCGGGATGGATAGTTCTCCTCCTATATTAAATAAGTCTTGCTGAATTTTCCCTAGTTGCTCATATGATAAATCCTTAGATATCGTTCTTGCCCATCCTAAAAATGAGTTCAGCTCATCAATGGCACCCATGGCGTGAACCCGAAGACTATCTTTTGAAACTCTATCGCCATTGCCAAGACCTGTTTCACCATTATCACCTGTTTTTGTTACAACTTTAGTTACTCTCATTTGAAGAACAAGTAGGTTATGATTAAAAATAAAGGCATTAAAATGGGTACAGCCCATTTGAAAAAATACCCGAAAAAACTAGGCATATTGATACCTGAAGATTCCGAAATAGATTTGACCATAAAATTCGGAGCGTTACCAATGTATGTATTTGCACCCATAAAAACAGCACCGGCAGAAATAGCGAGTAATGTCATTGGAATATCATTCATTAGCATCTGTGGATCTCCACCTGCTGTATTGAAAAAGACAAGATAAGTCGGAGCATTATCTAGAAAACTTGATAATATTCCTGTGAGCCAGAAGTACATATAATTGACCGGTTCGCCATTTTTAGATACTGATGAAACAACCACAGATAGCGCGCCTTTCGAACCTGCTTTTAGTATGGCTATCGCAGGAATGATAGTAACAAATATTCCAGCAAATAACTTTGCCACTTCAACTATTGGAAACCAGGTATACTCGTTGGCGACTCTTATTTGATTATCTGTCATTGTCCAGCTTATGCAGGTCAGCGTGAGAAGCAGAATATCCCTAACAATATTTTGAAGTTCCAAATGGACATGGTAAATTTCAAAATTAATGCCAGGCTTCCAAAACCCTGATAATAAGACACCAAAAATAACGCCGCCCAGCAAGAGCAAATTAAAAGAACCTTCCAAGCCAAGTTTTTCGTTGTCGTCGTTGGATTCAGGTTTATATGTTTCACTACGAAAAAAATATGTATCAACGGCGAAAAAAATTGCTAACAGAGAAATCACCATAAATATCATGGGGTAAAGCATAGCAGTAGTAGTCCAGAAAAAATCAACTCCTTTGAGGAATCCTAAAAATAAAGGTGGATCTCCAAGTGGAGTTAAAGAACCACCAATATTGGCAACAAGAAAAATAAAGAAAACTATTATGTGAACTTTCTTTTTTCTAAACTGATTAGCTTTGATTAATGGGCGAATTAGTAGCATGGCAGCTCCAGTGGTTCCCATCCAGCTTGCCAATAAAGTTCCTATCAAGATCATTAAAGTATTTAATGTTGGAGTACCAACCATAGTTCCTTTCAATCTAACGCCGCCTGATATCGTGAACAATGACAGCAATAAAATTATAAATGGTACATATTCTAGTAAACCCACATGAAGTAGCTCGTATATTGTTATAGATAGTCCTTGAGTAAGTATAAAGGGAATGATTAAAGATATTGCCCAAAATAAAGATACTTTTCCAAAATTATGGTGCCAAAAATCGAGTGCTATCAATGGAAATATGGCAATTGAAAGAAGTATACCCGCAAACGGGATAACCCAGAATATTGCTAAGGATTCTCCATTTAGATGGGGTGCTCCTCCATAATCGCCCCCGGCAACATTAGACAGAAATAATCCGAGGAATAAAACAATATGTTTAAGTTTGTTATAAATCATAATAATGCCTTAAGATTCTTTCGTAAATTACAATTGCTCACATGAAAAATAGAACTACGAAATATTTTTATGAATGATATAAAACATATCAGCATGTGCGATTAATTATGGAAACATTGCTTGTAATCATAATCTTTAGTCTTGCGATTGTGTGCATGGCAATCGGTGTAATATTAAATAATAAACCGCTGGCTGGATCGTGCGGTGGATTGAATCAAGATGGGAACTGTTCAATATGTGGAGGGAATAAAGATCATTGCGAAAATTCCGAAGTCGGTACTAAGTCGCTTTGATTGGATATTTAACTCGCTTCAACTTCTGATTCCCTGATTTAACAATATACAGCCCGCCTCTATTATTATCTCTAACTACCCACACTGCATCAAGATTAGGATCACTATTTATAATATCTAGACCTTTCTCAAAATCCATAGCCATTAAGGCCGTGGCCCAGGCGTCAGCAATCATACACTGTTTTGACAATACAGTGACTGATAATACATCAGTCTTGATGGGATAACCCGTAATTGGATTAATGGTATGGCCAAGTGTGACACCGTCATTATTGACAAAATTCTTGTAATTACCTGATGTCGCAATAGCACTGTTCGTCAAATTCAGTACTGCACATAAAGTATTTTGCTGCTCATTAACTTTTATTGGATCCTCAATACCCGTAGACCATAGTTTATTGTTTTTATTATTACCTGCAAACCTAACCTCTCCTCCTATCTCGACAAACAAATTATCGAAACCTTTATTTTTAAGAAAATTAAAAACTAGGTCAACTCCGTACCCCTTTGCTATGGCGTTAAGATCAATTTTAGTTTTTTTATTACTTTTAATAATTGAACTATTCTCAACACGAATTTTATCGTAACCAGTAAAATCTAAAACACGGTCTATATCTTTCTTTTTAGGAAAACCGGATTCTGGCCGAGGTCCAAATCCCCACAGTGCCATTAGGTCGAGTATTGTTATGTCAAATGCACCGCTAGTTTTGACTGAGATGTTGATTGCATTATCGACAACATATAGAAAATTCTCTGAAACTTTGAAAGGTTGAAGTGACTCCCAAGAATTGAACTTTGAAATTTCGCTCTCATCATCCCAGGTAGACATTTGTTTATTTAAAATTATTAACAATGAATCAATTCCATTTTTGATCGGAATAGTACTCAATTCATTTGATGGTGAAATTAATTTGATATTATATGCGGTACCCATTGTATGCCCGCTTATTACATACTGATTATTTCCTTTGCCACAGCTTAAACAAATTAATAAAAAGCCCAACAATAGTTGGGCTTTGTAGAATCTTGTAGAGGCAGGATAACTAGCCAAAACTATCGTACGCTATCATCTCCTTCTCAACGCCTAGGGAATCAAGCATATTATCACATGCGTTTATCATTGGAGGTGGTCCGCACATATAGTATTCAACCTCAGTTGGGTCTTCATGATTACCAAGATATTCATCATGCAATACCTGATGTATGAAACCGGTATGACCTTGCCAATTATCTTCTTTCATGGGCTCTGATAACGCAACCTCGTAAGTGAAGTTGGGGAAATCTTTTTCGATTTTCTTAAATTGATCGTCATAGAACATCTCTCTCTTGGACCTAGCGCCATACCAAAAAGAAACTTTTCTGCCAGTTTTCAATGTGTGAAATAAGTGGAATAAATGTGATCTCATAGGAGCCATTCCAGCACCACCTCCGATGTAAATCATTTCCCTATCTGTTTCTTTTATGAAAAATTCACCATATGGGCCTGAGACTGTTACCTTATCACCTTTCTTAAGATTGAAAATATATGAAGAGGCAAGTCCAGGTGGGACATCATTCCACAGTGCTGGGGGGGGAGTCGCTATTCTAACATTAAGCATTACTCTGTTACCCTCGGCGGGATGATTAGCCATGGAATAGGCTCTGAACACGGGCTCATCGTTGTTCGCTGTCAAATCCCATATCTTGTATTTATCCCAATCAGGATGGTAATCTTTCTCTATATCGAAATTCTTGTATGCCAGATTATGATATTCAGGAATATCAATTTGGATATAACCTCCGGCTTTGAAGTTTAAATCCTCGCCTTCCGGTAATTTTAGAACAAGTTCCTTAATGAAGGTTGCAACATTTTTGTTTGATTCTACCTTTGCTTCCCATTTTTGAATGCTGAAAATTTCATCAGGAACTTGGATCTTCATATCTTCCTTGATCTTTACCTGGCAAGCGAGTCTCCAATTATCTTTTGCTTTGCTTCGACTTATATGCCCGGTTTCTGTTGGCAAGATTTCACCTCCCCCCTCAAGGACCTGGCATTCGCACATGGCACAAGTACCTCCTCCACCGCAAGCAGACGGGAGAAAAACTGATTGGCCTGCTAAGGCACTTAGAAGAGTAGATCCAGGTCTTATTTCAAGACTTTTATCTGGCTCATTGTTTATCTCAATTGTAACGCTACCTTGCGGCAACAATTGACTCTCAGCAAAATTTAGGATTAAAACCAAGACTAAGACGAGTGCTGTAAAAATAGAAATGCTTAAAATAATTTGTTCCATTATAAATCTATCCCCGAAAATGCCATGAAGGCCATCGATACTAAACCAGTTAGTAACATTGTAATGCCAACACCTCTCAACTGTGGTGGCACATTTGAATATCTTATTCTGTGTCTGATTGCTGCCATGGAAGCAATCGCGAGGAAAAACCCTATGCCAGAGCCGAAACCATAAACCGTGGACTCGATTAAATTATACTCCCTTTCGACTAAAAACATTGAGCCACCAAGTATTGCGCAATTAACAGCAATAAGCGGTAAAAAAATACCAAGACTAATATATAAAGTTGGTGAGAATCTATCCAGCGTCATTTCAACAAGTTGCACCATAGCCGCAATCACAGCGATAAATATGATACTGTTGAGAAAACTAAGATCGATGGTATTATTTCCGTTAATTCCATAGTCTGAATTTAACCACACAAGTGCGCCTTCTTTCAAAAGGAAATTATGAATGATCCAATTTGTTGGAGCAGTTATGGTCAAAACAAAAATCACAGCGAAACCTAAGCCAATGGAGGTGTCAACTTTTTTTGATATAGCCAAGAAGGAACACATACCCAAAAAGTAAGCTAAAAGTATGTTCTCAATGAAAATTGCTTTTGTAAGAATACTAATATAGTGTTCCATTATGTGTTAATCCTCGATTATCCCACTTGCTATTCTATGCACCCAAACAATCAGACCAAGTATAATGAAAGCTCCGGGGGATAAAACCATTAGGCCCATGTTTTGATAGCCCATTTCGTATAGCGAATTGGGAACGACTTGGTATCCATATACAGTTCCATTACCTAGTAACTCCCTGAAAAAGGCAACTGAGATAAGTATTCCTCCGTATCCCAATCCATTACCCAGTCCATCTAAAAATGACTTACCAGGTGGATTTTGCATCGCATAAGCTTCAGCCCTGCCCATAACTATGCAGTTTGTAATAATGAGAGCGACAAACACAGAAAGTTGTTTGCTAATGTCGTATAAATATGCCTGCAGGATTTGATCAGTAAGAATGACCAAACTTGCAATCACAGAAAGCTGGACTATGATTCTGACCTTACCTGGAATCATAGATCTGAGAATGGAGATGACTGTGTTTGATATTGATAGAACGGAGACAACAGCTAGTGTCATTACAACTGCAGTATTTAGCTGTACAGTAACTGCCAAGGCAGAACATATACCCAACACCTGGAGACTTATTGGATTATCTTTCATAAGTGGGTCTGTCAGGGCTTCTTTGGATTTTTTATCAAGTAGTGCCATACACTAGCCTTTCTCGTTCCTTATCTTTCTAAAAAAGGGCTCATATTTTCTGAGGTCATCAACCAAAAATGTTTCCAAACCTTTACTAGTAATTGTTGCTCCAGAAATCCCATCAACCTCATATTTGCTAGATGGATCTGCCTTCCCCTTTACAACTGTAATACCTACCAATTTTCCCTCTTCATCAACAAACCTCTTACCAATGAAGTTATCTTGGAACCAAGATTTATCGACCTCACCACCAAGCCCTGGGGTTTCTTTATGGGCATAGAAGGTTATACCTTTTGCAGTCTCGGCATCCGGCTCGATGGCAAAATAACCATATAAAGTGCTCCACAAACCTTTGCCGGATATCGGTATCGCATACCCCTTGACCTCGCTATCAACTTTATTAACGTAAATTGGCATGTGCTCGTAATCTTCCTCGGGATCTATTGAGCTTACATTTAGATCTGTCTTGTTTCCATCTTTGTCTAAAACAAATGACTCTATGTTGTTACCAAAAATTTCTAAAATATCATTCGCGCTCCATTTCTGATTGGGTTGCTCTTTAAAACCCAAGGAGGATAAAATATTTTTTTTGCTATCAAGCTCAACATTTAATTTCTGAATGTCCTTCAAACTTCCTGCCGCCAGTGATAATAAAGAAGCTAGTATTACAGTCAAGAAGGAAGTAAAAATAAGAGTATATTTGTTACTGTGCATATCGGATCGTTCTTTTTTTGATGTTATTCTGCACAACGTAGTAATCTATGAGCGGTGCGAATGCATTCATAAGTAAAATAGCCAGCATTATTCCTTCAGGGTAGGCAGGATTAATACTACGTATTATAACTGTTAAAACACCCACTAAAAAACCAAAAATCCATCTTCCTAAATCTGTATGTGCTCCTGTAACTGGCTCAGTGGCCATAAAGACGGTGCCAAAAAGAAAACTCCCCATCACTAAGTGATAGTGTGGAGGAATGGTAAGCATAGCGTTTGATGAATATGGCGCGAAAAAATTAGTCAAAAGGGCCATTGCAGTCATCCCCAACACAGATCCAACCATTACCCTCCAACTGGTTACACCAACAACTATTAAGAAAACTGCAGAGAGAAAGATAAGCAATTTATTTGTTTCTCCAATTGAGCCTGGAATCCACCCCATTAACATGTTTGACCAAGAAAAATCAAAAACCAAATCTGAACTTGCTTTGTTTAAAAGTTCTACAGCATTTTGATTGGTTTTACCAGCGGGAATACTTAACGCGGTTGGCCCAGAGTATCCATCTGGAGCGAGTGCCCACACCTTATCACCAGAAATATCCACTGGGTATGTGAAGTATAAAAAAGCTCTTGCCATTAAAGCGGGGTTAAAAATATTCATGCCAACTCCTCCAAAAATCTCTTTCCCTATCACAATTCCGAATGAGGTAGCTATGGCTACTTGCCATAAGGGGATAGATGGGGGTAATGTGAGAGGAATTAGAGCACATGTTACAAGAAAACCCTCAGAAATAGGGTGTTTTCTAACCACTCCAAAGAGTAGCTCCCAAAATGCCCCAGATGCAAAAGTTACAGCAATTATCGGAATTATAGATGCGAGACCGCTTACAAGGTTTTCAAATAGAGTTGATGTTTGATTGAATGTTAAAGATTTTTGGTAACCAATATTAATCGCACCAAATATGTAGCACGGCAAAAGCGATATTACGACTAGGATCATAACCCTTTTTATGTCGACACTATCTCTTATGTGAGGACCAGAACTTGTCCTCTCATCAGTGCTGAATAGTATTGTATCTGTAGCCTCAAATACTGGATGAAGCATTTCTAGCCTCCCTCCTTTCTGAAATGAAGGAGCTGCTTTATCTAATATGTTTCTTAGTAATTTCAATACTATCCTTCTTTTTCCATTAGATCAAGTCCTTGCCTAATAACAGAGCCGACATCTATCTTGCTTGGACATGCAAAAGAACATAATGCAAAGTCTTCATCGTCGCACTCGATAATCCCCAATTTTTCCATCTCTTCGATGTCTCCAGACAGAATAGATCTATATAATGGGTTGGGAAGTATGTCCATGGGCAAATACTTCTCCCAAGCATTTAACGGTACTATTGATCGTAATTCTCCGTTTTGAGACGTTGTAAAATTAAAGTCTTGTTTACCAAAAGATAAAAAGGTATTTGTTAAACTGTATTTTGTTTTATTTGAGCCTAGCGATAGCATACCCAAGAATGGTCGCTTTACATCATCATCGATCATAGCGACTGAGGTATCGTAATATCCAATGAAATTATCTTCCTGCACAGTTGCCCCAGTTAAAACATCACCGGAGATAAGCCTTACTGGTCTAGTATTTTCTTGATTAGAAAGGATTTCGCCAATGTTCGCACCAGTATTTGTTTCTACGTAGCTAGGCTGACTAGATCCAGATCCACCAATCGTAATCAAAATTTTAGAACTATAAATCCCTGATTTAAAAAGTTTACCCAAGGTTACAACATGTTGAGGACTGATGGTCCAAATTATATCGTCAGGTTTTAAAGGTTTGGTATGATGGATTTGGATGCCAACATTTCCCGAGGGATGAGGTCCTGATATTGTCTGCTCTTGGACATCTGAAAAACCAATTTTCTCTCTTAGCGTGAGATACACACTACCATCAGTTAATTTACTAAGCCCAGTAAGACCTGCTTGAAAAAACTCCTTCTCCTGCGAGATTAAATACCCTATGTCAACAGCAAGGGGAGCGGTTCCCACACCTGAAATAAAAATATCCCTTGGTTTAATATTCGGGTCGGGGATTTTATTGAATGGGCGCTGGCGTATCAATGGGAAAACATTGGAATCTAGGATATACTTTTTTACTGTTTTACCATCTGCATTTTCAAGATTTAACGGTTCCCGCGCTACTACACTATTTTCTTTACCATCACTTGAGCCGACCTCTATTTTTTCGATGACCCTTCTAGCACCAATCTGAATGTCACTAACAATTCCACCCATCGGTGAAGCCCATTTAATTTCTGGTTTATTTTTATCGAAAAACAATGGAGTACCAGCAGAAACCTCATCACCTTTTTGAACCATTAATTTTGGCTTAACGCCTCTAAATTTAATCGGCATTAATGCAACTTTTTTTGGATTTAAAGAGATGATCTTATCTGTGCCAGGAATGCCAGATAGTCTAATGTCATGACCTTTTTTTATGCTAATGTGGTTCAATATAACTAAATGGTTTGGATAAACATCACTAATGAGTTGTCAATCCAGTCAGCAACAGGAACCCAATAAATGCCAAGTAATAATGTAGGAATAGCAGCCAACATTAACATTATTGTGGGTCCGGTTTCAGGTAAAACTACAAATTCTTCCCTGCCACCTTCAAAATACATTACCTTTACTACCTTAAGATAGTAATACAGAGAAATAACACTATTGATACCCCCAGCAATTGCAAGCCAATAAAAAGAATCACCAGCCTTAATTAAGGATGCAAAGATATAAAATTTTCCTACAAAACCAGCAGTAGGAGGCAGACCTGTCAATGAAACCATAAATAAGGTCATCATTGCTCCGACTGCGGGCATTTTCCAGCCTAAACCTTTGTAATCTTCATATGACTCGCCCTCTGTTCTATTCTTTATTATAATTACAACAAAGAATGCGCCCAAGTTCATAAACAAATAGACAATAACGTAAAGCATTATAGCATAAATGCCCTCCCCGGATACAACGGGGATTGATAATAGCATGTACCCTGCATGAGCAATACTAGAATAGGCTAGCATTCGCTTGATATTATCTTGTTGAATGGCGATTACATTGCCGATAGTCATTGTTACAACGGCCATTAAACTAATTATATCAGTCCAAGGTACTATGGGTAGTGATACTGTTGAACTTTCAACTATTGCTCCGCCATCAGCTAGAACTTGATTGAAAAATCTTATCATCATGGCTAGAGCTCCCGCTTTTGGGGCCACTGATAAGTATGCAGTAATGGTAGTAGGAGAGCCTTCATATACATCTGGTGTCCAAAAATGAAATGGGACAGCAGAAATTTTGTATCCGAACCCAGTTAAGATCATAATCACTGCTAAGGTTATAGCCGTATTATTAATCTCACTGGACAAGGTCATGGCTTGCTGTATTTTAAAGAAGTTGGTGCTACCTGTTAATCCATAAAGATAGCTCAATCCAAACAACATGATACCTGATGAAAATGCACCGTAGACAACATATTTCAACGCAGCTTCATTTGACCTAGTATTTTGCTTCAGATATCCAGCAAGGACAAATGACATTATCGAAACTATCTCAATAGATAAATATACCATCACTAGATCTATTGATGAGACCATTAAAAAAAGACCAAAGGTAACAATCCCAATTAATGTAAAATATTCTCCCATCCTATATTCATCCAGCTCATTATTATATAAGCTGAAAATTGAAACGAAAATTGTTGAGAGAATGATCACCAGCTTAAAAAAACTGGCAAATGGATCCAACACGATTGCATTGGAAAATAGCGATGTAATAGTTTGACTATCTTGGAACAAAATAGCTGCTGAGACAATCACTAGGCCAGCAACTAATAACCACCCTACTTTATTTGAATCCTCTTTTTTAATACTCAGGTCATATAATATGCAGGCAAGAATTAAAACCGTCAGAATTAATTCTGGATAAAAATATGTTAGACTTTGGAGATTATCCATTATTACATGCTTGCATAGCTTGCTAGGGAGATTACATGATTTATTATGTTATTCATTGTGGCAGAGATCATATCCAGATACGGCGCTGGGTATATACCAAAAAACAATGTAATAACCAGCAATGGCACGACTGTAAAAAGCTCTAGTCGATTAATCTCAGGCAAGGCTGTGTATTTTTCATTTAATTTTCCAAAAAATATTCTTTGGAATGCCCACAAAAAATAAGCTGCGTTTAGCAGTATACCTATTGTACTGGCAATTACGATTCCCTTGTAAACTGGGAACGCTCCAATAAAGCACATGGCCTCACTGATAAAACCTGATAAACCTGGGAGTCCCAAACCAGCAAAGAAAGCTACTGCAGTAATACCGGTGTAGACCGGCATCTGGCTAGCTAGGCCACCAAAACCCTCTATGTCTCGGTGATGCGCTCGCTCATAAATCACGCCAACAAGTATAAATAGCATAGCAGATATTGTCCCATGGTTAAACATTTGAAATACAGCACCACCTAGCCCTGCTTGCGCGGCTTTCATGTTTACTCCGTGAGCTTCTCCCGCCGCCACTACAGCTGCCATACCAATTAATGAATATCCCATGTGATTAACACTTGAATATGCAACTAATTTTTTAAGATCCTTTTGAGCCAAAGCACATAAACCACCCCATATCACATTCACCAGCCCTAAAAATGCAAGTGCAGTTGAGAACCAGTATACTCCATCAGGCATTAGACCATAATTGACTCTAATGATACCGTATACACCAAGCTTTAATAAGATTCCTGCCAACAAAACTGAAATTGCGGTAGGGGCTTCAACATGAGCAAGTGGCAACCATGTATGAAAAGGAAATACAGGAACCTTAATAGCAAATCCAATAAATAGCAGTACCCAAATAACTTTGATGGCGCTAATGCCCCACCACAAAACTCCATCCAACGCCTGAGGAGCGGTACTGGTCAGCTCAACAATATTAAAGGTCTTACCACAGTAAAAATATAGACCAAGGATGCCAACAAGCATGAGTACCGAACCAAATAACGTATATAGAAAAAACTTTATAGCAGCATATTCGCGCTGGGGCCCACCCCACATACCTATGAGGAAGTACATTGGAAGCAACATTACCTCCCAGAATATGTAAAACAAGAAAAAATCCAGAGATAAGAATACACCCATAACACCTGTATTTAACATCA
>FUFK010737822.1_pt1 | contig 17350 bp, 17 predicted proteins | sample 1021851 | NCBI WGS metagenome assembly FUFK01 (sample SAMEA51879418, study PRJEB19060) | metagenome | reverse complement strand
CGCTATGGCGATCCCGAAGAGGTGGCCCACCTCACGTTGAGCCTGGCGCTCCCCGCTGCCTCGTACATCACCGGTGCCATCATTCCGGTCGACGGCGGCCTGACCGCCAAGAACGACTGATCGACGTGGAGACGGCGCGATCGACGGAACGCATCTGAGATGCGCGAGCCGGTCATCGTCGCCGGTGGCGATCCTGGGCACGGTCGATGAGCGCTGCGGCGGGGGGTTCGACGACATCGACGACGTGATGCCGCGTGCCGAGGTCGAGGCGTTCATGGCCCGTTACAAGGCGGCCGCCGGCTTCGCAGTCGAGACACGGAACGCCGCCCCGAGAACATTGCCCGAGGGGGNAACGCTCACGCCGCGCTCCTGANTGNGCCGAGGGTGACTCGGCCGTCACNNGGCAGTATCGTCTCNGNAGTTCGGTTACGAACGTGTGACGAAATGGATACCGGTCNGATCTTCGCTCGCCACCGCCGAGTGGCNTTCCTCGCAGCCGTCGCGGCCCTGGCAACGCTTGCGACCGTCGTCGACGCNGCGACCCCCGACGANCTTCGCGAAGAGCGGCGTGAGGTCCAAGCCCAGGCTGCCGAACTCGCAAGCGAGGTCGACGCAGCAACTGCCGATGTCGTCGATCTCGAGGTCGCGCTCGCTGCCGCGCAGGCCAATGTCGACGCCCAGCAGGCCGCCGTCGAGGCCGCCAACCGAGCCGTCATCGACGCCGACGAGGCCCAGNCCGCCGGTCGCCGGGTTGCGGCGATCATCGATCTCGAGGTTCAAGAAGAACAGGCTCGCATCGACCTGCAGACCGCCGTGATCGACAGCTATGTCTCCTTCCAGGGCTTCGATGATCTCGAGGCCCTCGGCGACGACCCGTGGGAGGCCTCACGGGCCGAGACGCTGGCGGAGATTGGCACCGGCACCAGCCTCGAAGGACTCGACAACCTGCGATCGATCGGGGCCGAGCTTGAGTTCCAGCGCCTGCTCGCCGAACAAGCCGCTGTCGAAGCCGAGAGCAACCGCGAGGAGATGCGGTTCCGTCTCGCCGAACTTGAGACCGCCCTCGCCATCGAGGACCAGCTCCTCCTCGAGGCAGTCGAGCGTCAGGAGCGTCGTCTTGGCGAGGCGGTCGCGCTTGAGGCGCTCGAAGCCGAGCTCTCCGAGCAGATCCGTGTCGAGGAGCAACGCATCGCCGACGCGATCGCCAACCGCATCCCGCCCGGTGGTGGCAGCGTCACGGTGCCCCCCGATTCCGATATCGAACTCGTGACGGTCAGCGGCATTACTGTCAACGTTCTGATCGAGGACCAGGTGCGCGGCATCCTCGCCGCCATGTCGGCTCGGGGCTTCAACCTCGGCGGCGGCGGCTACCGCAGCATTGAGAGCCAAATTCGCCTTCGGCGAGCCAACTGCGGTACCTCGGACTATGCGATCTGGGAGATGCCGGCGAGTCGGTGCCGCCCGCCGACAGCCCGGCCTGGCCTGAGCCAGCATGAGGTCGGTCTGGCGATCGATTTCACCCTCAACGGTCGAGTCCTGCGCACCCGGAACAGCGACGTGTTCCGTGCCCTCGCCGAGGTCGCCCCACAGTTCGGCTTCTACAACCTCCCGAGTGAGCCCTGGCACTGGTCGACGACGGGCGGCTGATGCCCGTCGACATCGCGCTCATCCACCCCGAACGTCNCGCCCTGATCGACGACCTCGGGACGACGGTCACCTTCGCCGAACTCCTCGACCGNGCGACTCGACTCGGCCGGGCCATGCACGCCGCCGGCGTGCCCGTCGGTGGTCATGTCGGCACGCTCACCGAGAACCGAGCCGAGTTCTTCGAGCTCTACCTCGCATCGATGCTCTCGGGCATCTGGCTCGTGCCGATCAACGGCCTGCTCGCACCGAGCGAGGTGACGTACGTCGCCCGCGACGCCGATCTGGCGATGATCTTCGCCGACGACGAGCTCGCGTCCCTCGCCCCCGACGACATCACGACGATCTGCTTCGGCGAGCCGTATGAGGCGATGATCACGGAGGGCGATCCCACGCCGTTTGCGCTCGACGCTCCGGCAGGGTCGCGTTTTTCCTACACGTCGGGTACGACCGGCCATCCCAAAGGGGTGAAGCGGTCCATCCCCGCTGCGCTCGACGAGATGCTCGCCGTGCAGCGCAGCGCTGGCCACGACGTTGCGATGACGGGCGAGGGCATTCACCTTGTCACCGGGCCGGCGTACCACGCGGCCGTCGGCGGTTTCGCGTTCTTCGATCTGTGCAACGGGGCGACACTGCGGATCATGCGGAAGTTCGACGCAGCCCGCACCCTCGAGTTGATCGAACAGGAGCAGGTCCGCCGCACACATCTCGTGCCGACGATGATGGTCCGGATGCTGCGGCTCAACGAGAGCGCTCGGCTGCGCGATCTTTCGTCGCTGGAGGTCGTCCTTCATGGGGCCGCACCGATTGCGCCGGCGGTGAAACGCCAGATGATCGACTGGCTGGGTCCGATCCTGGTCGAGTACTGGGGGACCTCCGAGGCGGGCGTGTTCACCCGTGTCGATTCCGCCGATTGGCTGGCGCATCCCGGCACGGTCGGGCGACCGGTGCCCGGTTTCGAGGTCTTCGCCGTGGACGACACCGGCGCAACGCTTCCTCCTGGCGAGGTCGGACGACTGTTCTGCCACACGCCGAACAAGCCCGAACCGTTCGCCTACTGGAATGCCCCGGAGAAGACGGCCTCCAGCTATCTCCGACCCGGGGTCTTCACCCTCGGCGACATGGGCCATGTCGACGACGAGGGGTGGATCTTCCTCGCCGACCGGGCCACGAACATGATCATCACCGGTGGGGTCAACGTGTATCCGGCCGAGGTCGAGCAGGCCCTGCTCGAACACCCGGCCGTGGTCGACGTCGCGGTCTTCGGCATTCCCGACGAGGAGTGGGGCGAACAGGTCAAGGCGGCGGTGGAGTTCGCTGCTGGTGAGACGGTCGCCGACACCGAACTCATCGACTTCGCCCGCGAACGCCTCGGACGCCACAAGGTGCCGCGTTCGATCGACGTTCACGAGTCACTCCCCCGCCAACCGAACGGCAAGCTCTATCTCTCGTCGCTGCGTGACCCGTACTGGGAAGGCCACGACCGCAAGATCTGAAGCGGTGCAGCCCACTGGCCCGAGCAGCGCCGGTGAGCACCTCGGAGCGTGCTGGAGCTATCCCTGTTGGCGCGCTTCCACCGTCGCCCGGGCGTCCTCGGATTCGCCGGCGAACGACACCTCGGTCGATTGCGCTCCGGTGAGCACGTTGATCGGATCGCGCAGGTCGTCGATGTAGCCGAGTGCGTAGGCCCCCATCTGGTAGCCCATCAGCCGCTGGAGCGGCTCGGGGAACGTGGCCGCCTGCTCGCGTGGCACCGACAGGTACTGATTTTCCTCCTGACGGAGGAAGCTCACGTTGTAGGTGATGTTGATCGCTCGGCGATTCGCATCGGAGCCGTTGGCGCCGCCGCCGTGGTAAACGCTGCCGCTGTAGAAGAGCACCGAGCCCTTCGTCATCTCGGCGGGGACCGAGTCCTCGAGGGTGAATCGCAGCCCGTCTTCGAGTTGGTTGCTCCCGATCACGATGCGGGTCGCACCGTTTTCCTCGGTGAAGTCGTCGCCGGCCCAGATCGTGTTGCACTGCACGTCGTAGCCGGCGGGGAACGGGAAGAAATCGAACGCCCACTGGTCCCGATGGATCGGCTGCGCCTCGCCGCCCGGGCCGATGTCGATGATCTGGGTGAGGTGGAGTTGGTAACTGGTGACATGCCCGAGGAAGTCGTCGCACGCGGCGATGACCGAGGGGTGCATCACGAGCTCCTGCGCCGTCGTCGAACGGGCGAGCAGGCCACCGGTCCGGCGGGTGGTGAACCCGGTGAACCCGTCGCTGCCGTTGGGGGTGGCGTCGACGAAAGGCTGCATCTCGTCGAAAAAGCGGTCGAGGAGGCCGGGGTCGACCATCTCGTCGACAACGACGGCACCGTCGCGGCGAAGCACCTCCGCGATCTCAGCGCCGGAGGCGGACGAGGGCAGGTGGACGATCTCCATGGCTCATAGTGTCAGGCAGTGATGTGAAACGATGCAAACCATGCGGATCGCCTTCTTTCTCTACGAGGGGCTCACCACCCTCGACATCATCGGGCCGCACGACGTTCTGAGCCGCCTTCCCGAGGCGGAGGCGATCAGCGTCGGCACCACCACGGGGCCGTTCATGGCCGACACCGGTGTCCTCGGGCTCACCGCCACCCACACGATCGATCAGGTCGACGCGGCCGACATCCTTGTCGTGCCCGGCGGGGTCGACGGCACGTTCGCCGCCGCCGACGACGAGAAGATCCAGGAGTGGGTGCGCATGATCGACGCCAACTCCACATGGACCACCTCGGTGTGCACAGGTTCGCTGATCCTCGGATCAGCCGGCGTCCTGAACGGGAAACGGGCGACCTCGCACTGGGCCGCCGTCGACGCCCTCAAGGGATTCGGGGCCACACCGGTGCGCGACGAACGGGTCGTCATCGACGGCAAGTACGTGACGGCAGCCGGCGTGTCGGCCGGTATCGACATGGCGCTCACCTTGGCCGCTCAGATCGCAGGCGACGACGTGGCCAAGACGATCCAGCTCGGCATCGAATACGACCCGCAGCCACCGTTCGACAGCGGATCGGTCGACAAGGCCGGGCCAGAGATCGCAGCGCTCGCCGCTGGGATTTTCTGAACCGTCAGACGACTGCCGAACCACCCGGCCGGACCGCGGGCATCCAGCGGGGGCCGGCCGTTTCGTCGATCCGCTGAACGAACGCGTCCTGGTGAGGTTCGACGAGGTCGAGCAGCTTCACCGTTGCCGTCTCACCGATCGCCTGCCACACGGGTGCGGTGAGTTCGTCGGTGCGTTGTTCAAGGTCGAGCCGAAGGGATCGGCCGGCGTCACTCAGCCGCCCGTCGACCGCGAGCCCGCGGGCTTCGAGACGGGACCACGCAGCTGCGACCGACTGATCGTCGCCGCCTCGACTGCGGGCGATCCACTCCTCCCCGCCGTACTCGTCGACATCGACCATCGCTGAGTGGAGCAGGCCCGCCTCGACGTCGTCGATCCCCTCGCTTGCGAGCAACGCCCAGTGGTTGTCGCCGCGCAGCTCACGGATGCAGTTGATGGCGTGCCAGGCGGACAGGCCCGGATCCCGGTCGGCGGGTCGTGGACGCGCCCGGAAGGCGGAGAAGAACGGCCGCATGCCGTGGAACATGGCATCGACCCCNGCCCAAAGGTCGTCGGCCAGTTCGCCGAGATCGGCAGCGAGGCCGGGCACGATCGACTCGAGCCCGGGCACGATGGCATCGTCGAGCACGCCGAGCACGGCGTCGTTGGTGGTGACGGCGTCGATCGTTCCTCGGATGGCCTCGATGAAGCCAGGATGGATCGAATAGGTCATCGCGGCCGCAACGGGATGGGGTGTGTTGCCGAGTCCGGCGAGACGCCAGGCCACAATCCAGACGCCGGTGTTCGGGAAGCCGAGTTCGCCGAGACCAGCCTTTGCCTGTTCGTCCCACATGACCCACCCGACGAGGTCGTGGCCGACGCGGCCTCCTCGGGCGGAGAGGTCGTTCCAGTCGGTCACGAGTCGCCGCTGAGCACGGCGTCGGCGAAGAGTTCGACCGAACGCCACGCCTCGTCGATCGGCATCCCGCCGACGAGCGGGTGAAGGGTGCAGGACCCCGCACCGGCGACGAACTCGCGGGCCTGATCGGGCGTGAGGAAGCGATAGATGCCCTCCTTGCGCAGATCGTCGACCGTCAGCGCATGCGAGTGCACCGGCGAGTTCTGACCCTCGGGCTGCCAGTCGGCGTAGGTGCGAGCCTCGAGCATGAAGTGCTCGCCCAGTTCGGCCCAGGCGCGGTCGGGGTCTTCGGTGATGAACAGCTGCGGCGCCTCCTCGGGGGCGATGCAGAACGGCACGGTGCCATTCTCGGCGCACAGCTCCTCATAGAGCTCCTTGATCCCCGGCGGGTTGCCGTTCATGTAGAGGGGCAGACCGAGGCGGGCGGCTCGGCGGGCCGATGCTTTCGCCGATCCTCCGATCATGATCTGGGGGTGCGGCGAGGTGAACGGCTTCGGCAGCACCTGCACCGTCTCGCCATGGTGGTCGAACGGCTCGCCTGTCCACGCCTTCATCAGCACGTCGAGCGACTCGTCCATGATCTTGCCGCGGCGGCCCCATTCCTTGTCCATCGCCGTGTACTCGAGCGGCCGGTAGCCCAGGCCCATCGTGACGACGATGCGTCCCTTCCCGACGAGGTCGAGCACCGCGAGATCCTCGGCGACCCGGATCGGGTCGTGGAGCGGGAGCAGGAGCGCTCCGATCATGCACAGCACGTTCTCGGTGCGCGCGAGGACCATGCCGGCGCTCATCATCGGGGTCGGTGACCAGCCCGTGCTGCTGACGTGGTGCTCGTCGAACTGCACGGCGTTGAGGCCTCGTTGATCGAGGAACTCGACCATGTCGAGCGCTGCTCGATACCGGTCGCTCATCTCGGATCCGTCACTCGGGTCCGGATGGACATGATTAAGTCGGAAGACGGTGTAGGCCATGGGACTCCTCGCCCGGCAGCGGGCATCGGTCGCTTCTTCGAGAGGAATCCCACACGTTTCCGCGACGCCGAGCAAGTTCCGAAGCGCGTCGTGGACGCGCACGACGACCGGTTTGGTTCAGCTCCGGAGGGTGTTGACCGCCGAGACGATCGCCCGGAGCGAGGCAGACACGATCGATTCGTGCATGCCGACCCCCCAGGTGGTGTCACGGCCGCCCGTGTCGATCTCGACATAGGCGACGGCGGTGGCGTCAGAGCCGGTGCCCATCGTGTGCTCGCTGTAGTCGGCGACCTTGCCCTCGAAGAGGCCGGCACCGGTGAGCGCTGCGACGAAGGCATCGATCGGGCCGTTGCCCTCACCCATCACCATCTGTTCCTTGCCGTCGACGATGAGCTTCGCTTCCATCGTCGTCGTGCCGGACTCGAGCGTGTCGCTCGACGACCGGTGCCCGATGATCTCGACCTTCGGACTCACCGGCTCGACATAGGCACTCATGAACCGTCGGTGGATCTCGTACGAGGTGATCTCGGTGCCGGTGTCCTCGGTGACGGCCTGGATCTTCTTGGCGAAGTCGACCTGGAGCTGACGAGGAAGGTCGAGGCCGTACTCGTGCAGCAGCACATAGGCCACACCGCCCTTGCCGGACTGGCTGTTGACCCGGATCACGGCTTCGTAGCTGCGGCCGAGGTGACGGGGATCGATCGGGAGATACGGCACGTCCCAGGTGTCGTACTCGCCTTCGAGCGGCTCTCCGGGCTGCACATCGTAGATGTCGGCCATGCCCTTCTTGATGGCGTCTTGGTGCGAACCGGAGAAGGCGGTGAAGACGAGATCGCCGACGTAGGGCTGCCGGTCCGGCAGCGTCATGCGGTTGGAGAACTCGTACACGCGCCGGGCTTCCTCAATGTCGGAGAAATCGAGTTCGGGATCGACGCCCTGGGTGAACATGTTGAGCGCGATCGTCACGACGTCGACGTTGCCGGTGCGCTCGCCGTTTCCGAAGAGCGTGCCCTCGACCCGGTCGGCGCCGGCCATCACGCCGAGCTCGGCAGCAGCGACGCCCGTGCCGCGGTCGTTGTGCGGGTGGAGCGAGAGGATGATCGAGTCGCGGTTCTTCACGTCGCGCAGAAAGCGTTCGATCATGTCGGCGTAGAGGTTGGGGGTCGACATCTCGACCGTCGCCGGGAGGTTGAAGATCAGCGGGTTGTCGGGGGTCGGCTCGATGACGTCCATGACCGCCTCGCAGACCTCGACGGCGAAGTCGGGCTCGGTGCCGGTGTAGGACTCGGGCGAGTACTCGAAGCGGATGCGCTCGGGGTTTGCGTCGGCATCGCGGAGCTCCCTGCAGAGCTTGGCGCCTTGGACGGCGATGTCGGTGATGCCGGCCCGGTCGGTGCGGAACACGACGCGTCGCTGGGTGGTCGAGGTCGAGTTGTAGAAGTGCACGATGGCGCTCTTGGCGCCTTCGATCGACTCGAAGGTGCGGCGGATGAGATCCTCGCGGCACTGGGTGAGAACCTGGATGGTGACGCCGTCGGGAATGAGATCTTCTTCGATCAGCTCACGCACGAAGTCGAAGTCGGTCTGCGACGCAGCGGGGAAGCCGACCTCGATCTCGGTGAAGCCGATCTCGACGAGCCGGTCCCACATGCGACGCTTGCGCACGGAGTCCATCGGGTCGACCAGCGCCTGGTTGCCGTCGCGGAGATCGACCGAGCACCAGATCGGGGCGGACTCGAGCCGCTTGTCCGGCCAGGTGCGATCGGGAAGTTCCACGGCCGGATAGGGCCGGTACTTCTCGAAGGGCATGGTGCCCTCACGTGGCGGTGAGGCGGTCGCAGCAGGTGCGGTCTGGTTGTCAGACGATGCCGGGTTCATGGGTCGCTCCCAGGGAGTCGGTCAGGTGGAAAGTGTACGGAAAAACAAGAAACCCTCCGGGCCACTCGGGCACGGAGGGTTCGGCGAGCGCCGGTATGTGGCGCTCGCCTACACGAGAAGAAGCAGGGTGTTGCAGCACTTCACGGCCATCACGGTAACCCGTTCGGCGGCAATGTCAACCAGCGGCGTCAACCAGCAACGCCAACCGGCGGTGGTGAGCGGCACGGGTTACGGTTGCGTCCGTGACCCTCGCCGATACCCCCGTCTCCCGGCTCGAATCGTTTCTCACCGATTCGTCCATGACCCGCTACGTCGACACCGTGGTCATGCGAACCGATGACGGGTTCCGCGCCGCGTCGGCCAACGGCGCCGTCGATTTCTGCGAAGCCCCCAACGGGTCGATCGAGATTTTCGCCGAGTCCGGCGACCACCCGCTGCGGAACCAGGCGCTCGATCAGGGCATCGGGACCGAGGCCGAGGTTGCGGTTGAGGGGGTACCCCTCGGCGAACTCGCCACGCCCCTCGCGTACGAATCGGTCGTGCAGTACTTCGACGCCGAGCACGCACCCGACGCCGCCGTCATGTGGTCGCCCCAACAGATGTTCCACGACTGTGTCGGGAACCACGGCTCGCTCGGCGGCATCCAGGCCCGGGCGCCGTTCATCGCGGCCGGCCCCGGGATCCGGCCTCGCGGCATCGTGCCCGAGCATCTCCGTACCGTCGATGTTGCGCCGACGATCGCTGCCCTGCTCGGCATTCCGGCCGGCGATGGGGTCGACGGCCGAGGTCGCGCCCGCAGCGGGGCCCGACTCGCCATGCAGGACGGCGACGAGATCACCGAACTCCTCGACCCCGACGAGCGTCCCGACCACGTCGTCGTGTTTCTGTGGGATGGGGTGAACCTCAACGCGCTGCACGACGCCGTCGATCGCGGTGAGGCCCCTGGCATCGCCTCGCTGATCGAACGCGGCACCTCCTACCGGCACGGCTGCATCTCGGCGCTGCCGACCGCCACGCTGGCCAACCACACGACACAGTGCACCGGTGTGTTCCCCGGGCGGTCGGGGGTACTCCACAACACCTGGTACGACCGGGACCGGGGCGTCCATGTCGACCTGCTCGACTATCACCAGATGATCCGAGCCCGCGATCACCTGGCGCCGGGCGTCGAGACGATCCACGAGGCGCTGAAGCGTCACGAGCCCGAAGCGTTCACTGCCACGACCTACGAATACGGCGATCGCGGCGCCGACTACTCCACGTATGCCCAGATGACGACGAACGGGCCGATCCCCACCCTCTCCGACGCCGACCGCCGTCTGCACCGCACCGAGGACTTCATGGGGGTGAAGGAGTTCCGCAACGCATCGATCTACGACGCCCACTCCCGCAACGAGGCCCTGCATGTCTGGCGGGGCGAGTTCGGGGCGCTCCCCCGCTACAGCTGGTTCACGTTCAACCTCACCGACGCCTGTGGGCACGCCGGTGGGCCGCATTCGGAGATCCTCCACGCCGCCATTCGCGACACCGATGCCCGCATGCGCGATGTGCTCGCCGAGATCGAGGCGGCCGGAAAACTCGACCGCACTGCGGTCATCGTGCTCGCCGACCACGGCATGCAGCGCTTTGAGATCGCCGAGCCGTTCGACCTGGCGGGGGCCCTGCGCGACGCCGGGATCGACGCCATCCTGAACGACGACCAGTACGTCTACCTGCGCTGATCAGTCGAGTTCGGCGAGGAAGTCGAGCACGGCCAACCGAAACACGTCGTTCTTGTCGCCGGCAACCATGTGGGCGGCATCGGCGATGTCGACGTAGCCGGTGCCGGGCACGGCGGCGACGAAACGCCGGGCGGCCTCCTCGGTGACAACGTCGCTCATCCGGCCGCGCACGAGCAGCTTGGGGACATCGATCGCACGGGCGCACTCGGTCAGGACCTCGTGAGCGAAGACCTCCGAGCCGCCCTTGCTCCGCTTGATCGACGACATGAAGCGCGGATCCCAGTGCCAATACCAGCGACCGTCACGCTCTCGGAGGTTCTTGCGGAGGCTGTCGGGGTCGATCGTTCGGCCGGGCCGAGGGCTGTACTCAGCGACGGCGACGGCGGCCTCGTGCAACGAGGCAAACCCGGTCTCGACATGGCGCATCATGAATGCGCCGATGCGGTCGGTGCCGGCCTGCTCCATCTCGGGGACGATGTCGACCAACACCAGACCCCGGCCAAGCCCGGGGCGTTCCCGCCCCATCGCGAGCAGGCTGGTGAGCCCGCCGAGCGATGCCCCGACGATCACGGGGTTCGACCCGACGGCGTCGGCGATCGAGATCAGGTCGAGCGCGAAGTCCTGCAACGAGTAGCTCGCCTCGGCCGACCAGTCGCTCTCGCCGTGCCCCCGCGAATCGAGGGTGTAGGTGCACCAGCCGCGTTCGGCCACCACCTCGGCAGCCGTACCCCACGAGTGCCGGGTCTGACCGCCGCCGTGCAGGAAGAACACCGGCGGGTCACGTGGATCGCCGCGGCGATCCGCCGCGATCACGACGTCGGAGGTGGTGAAACGCAAGGGGGTCGGTTCCATTTCGAAGGGACGGTAGCCCCCGCGTTAGGGTCGCTCGGAATCGATTGGGGGATTCATGGGCTTTCCGGAAGACATCGGGGTCATCGACACGATGATGGGCACGACGGCGGGCACGACCGGAAAGAACCGTTACGCCTTCCTCGAGCGGGCGCTGAAGGACGCCGAGTCGGCGAACATGAACTTCCCTGCGCAGTACATGTTCAAGGACGTGCCGTTCTCCGATCAGGCCCGAGATACCGACGGCAACCTCGACGAACCGCCGCAGGGCCCCGATCTGCTGCTGCCGTTCATGGATCGTTGCAATGTCGAAATCGCGATGGTCGGCATCGCGGCCTCCGGTGAGGGTGAGGGCGTTCGGTGCGTCACCCAGCACCCCGATCGCTTCATCCCGTGCCATGAACCTGATCCCAACGACGGTGTCGAGGCGATCCGCACGATCCGGCGGCTCCATGACGAGTTCGGCCTCAAGGCGGTCACGGCGTTCCCGTCGGGCCGTATGCCGCAGGTACCGATCGACGCGCCGCTGATGTACCCGATCTACGCCCTGTGCTGCGAACTCGACATCCCGATCTTCTGCTGCGCCGGCATCCCCGGGCCGCGTGTGCCTGCCGCGCCTCAGCACGTCGAGCGCATCGATCAGGTGATGTACGACTTCCCGGAGCTCACCTTCGTGACCCGTCACGGTTGCGAGCCGTGGGAAGACCTTGCGGTGAAGCTCATGCTCAAGTGGCCGGGGCTTCACTACTCCACGTCGGCGTTNGCGCCGAAGCACTACCCGAAGGCGATCATCGACTACGCCAACACTCGCGGTGCCGACAAGATCATCTACGCCGGCTATTTCCCGATGGGCCTGTCGCTCGACAAGATCTTCCAGCAGCTTCGCGATGTCCCGTTCAAGGACGAGGTCTGGCCGAAGTTCCTTCGGGACAACGCCCGTCGGGTGCTGAAGCTCGACTGAACCGGCCGCTGAACGGCGTCGCGATCATCAGGCGTGCGCTCGTTTCATCGGCCGACCGTGCCGAAGCCATGGTGTGCGGGCATGCTGGGCTGGTGACCGTGCTCCAGTGGACCGCCGATCTGCCCTCCCTGCGTTCTCCGATCCTTGTCACCGCGTTCGAGGGCCTCTTCGACGTCGGCGGCGCCGCCACCGGAGCGGTCGAATCCCTGCGAGGCACCGGGGGGATCGAGGTCGGGATGATCGACGCCGATCCGTTCTTCGACTTCAGCGAGCGCCGGCCCGAGATCCGCATCGCTGACGACGGCCGCCGTGTCATTGACTGGCCCGATCACCGGATCCATGTCCTGGAGCTGCCCGACCAGTCCCGCGATCTCGTGTTGGTCGAGGGGGTCGAACCCCACCTGCTCTGGCGGACCTTCAGCGATGCCATCACCGAGGTGGCGACTGCGGTCGACGCCGCGATGGTGGTCACGTTCGGTGCCATGATCGCCGAGGTGCCGCACACCCGCCCGCCGACCATCACCGGCTCGACGACCGATGCCGACCTCGCCGCCGTCATGCGACTCGACCGTCCGAGCTACCAGGGGCCGACCGGGGTCATCGGGGTGCTCCACGAACGCCTCGAACGGGCTGGTATCCCCGCCGTGTCGCTCCGGGCATCGGTCCCTCACTATGTCTCGGGGTCNCCGAATCCGAAGGCCAGCGGAGCCCTCCTCGAACGCTTCGAACGCATCACCGGCCTGCCGACCTCCTGGGCCGACCTCGAGGATGAGGCTCGGGCCTGGGAGCGCCGCGTCGACGAGGCCATGGCCGACGACGACGATGTCACGGGGTACGTCCGNCGGCTNGAGGAGCACTACGACCGCCGAGCCGAGTCGAGTATCCCCAACGCCGACGATCTCGCCGCCGAGTTCGAACGCTTCCTGCGCCAACAGGACGACTGAGGGTGCATCACCTGGTCGAGATCGTTCGTCCCGACGACGACTCGACCACGGAACTTCTCGTCGACGAACTCTGGCGTGCTGGTGCCGTCGGCGTGGAGGAGATTGACCGCTCGATCCGGGCGGCATTCACCGACACCGCCACCGCTACCTCGGTGGCCCTTCGCCACGGCGGACAGGTAGAGGACGTCGCCGACACGACCGGACTCGACAGCTGGCGGGACCACGCAGCTGACTATCGGGCGGGCCGCTTCCATGTTCGTCCACCCTGGATCGATCCGGATTCCACCGGCCGGTTCGTCGATCTGGTGATCGACCCGGGGCATGCCTTCGGTAGCGGCAGTCACCCGACGACCCGTCTGATGCTGACCGCGCTCGCCGAGCACATCGGGCCCGGCGACCGCGTCGTCGATCTCGGAACCGGGAGCGGCATTCTCGCGATCGCCGCAGCCCGACTCGGCGCCGATGTGATCGGGATCGACCTCAATCCGGCGGCGGCGCCAGCGGTCCAGGCGAACGCCATGGCTCACGGTGTCCGCGAACGCGTCGACGTGCGCATCGGGGACATTAGCGACATCGGCGACGACGAGCATTTCGATGTCGCTCTGCTCAACGTCACGATCGACATCCACGAATCCGTCGCCCCTGCGGTCGAACGGCTCGACGTTCCCGTGCTGATCGTCGCCGGAATCCTCGATGGTGAGCAGGCCGAGCGGGCAGCACGGCTTCACGGCCGGAGCTCCACCGAGCGGCTGAGCGAGGACGGCTGGGTCGCCCTCGTGTTCGATCGTGGACGAGACAGCGCTGCGACCTAGGCTCGCCCGATGGCTCGCATCGATGTTCCCGACGGCTCCGGACTGGAGCGAGAGCGCCTGCTGATGATGCAGCTCGACATCGCCATGGGCATGGGGGCCTATTCGGCGGCGATCTACGAGAAGACGTCGCTTCCGCCTCGGGTCCGGGAGGTGGCGCGGCTTCGCATCGCCGCTGCGAATGGCTGTCCCGTCTGTCTGAACACGCGCTCCGTCCATGCGACGGAGGACGGCTTCGACGAGGCGACGGTCGAAGCCGTCGTCGCCTGTGACCTCGGTGGTGTGCACACCCTCGGCGATCTCGACGAACGCGAACGGCTCGCCGGCGAGTTCGCCGACCGCTTCGCGTCGGATCATCACCGACTCGACGACACATTCATGGCGGATCTTCGCAACCACTTCACCGACGTTGAGGTGATTGAGCTCACCGCACTGTGTGCGATGACGCTCGGCAATGGCCGCTTCTTCACCGTGCTCGGCGTGGAGGCCGACGACGACGGGCACTACTTCGTGAACGAGGGCGAACGGTGACACTCCGCGCGAGCTCCAGCGACGGCGTCGAGCTCGCCATCCATGATCTCGGGGGCGAAGGACCACCGCTCCTTTTCGTGCACGCCACCGGCTTCCATGGCCGGTGCTACACCCGGATCGCCGAGCAACTCGGCGACATCCGCCGCTGCTGGGCACCGGACCTTCGGGCTCACGGCGACAGCACCATTCCTGCGGACGACCGCTTTCACTGGAGCGGCATGGCCGACGACCTCTGCGCCGTGCTCGACGCTCTCGGCATCGACGAGCCGGTCGACTTCGTNGGTCACTCGATGGGCGGCGCNACCGTGATCGCCACCGAGCTCCGTCGGCCCGGNACGATCCGCACTGCGTGGCTCTTCGAGCCGATCGTCTTTCCCCCGATGGGCGACAACCCGAGCACCATGTCCGAGGTCGCCCGCAACCGTCGGGCCAGCTTCGACACCATTGAGGCCGTGCTCGAGCGATACGGGTCGCGCTCACCGTTTTCCGCGGTCGACCCTGCGGTGCTCGACGACTATGTCCGTCACGGCTTCGCGCCGTCGCCGGAGGGGGTCACGCTCAAGTGCACGCCCGAGAGCGAGGCCCGCACGTTCGAAAGCGTCGACGACGAGGTCTATGGGCGCCTCGGCGGTATCGATGCCGACATCACCGTGATCGCGTCGACCGATGGGGCGCCACCTGCGACGATCGCCCCGATGGTGGCCGACGGAATCGGGTCGGCTCGCCTCGTCACCTGGGAGGGCGAGAGCCACTTCGGGCCGTTCACCCATCCGGCGCGTGCGGCCGCCGAGATTCGGGCCAACCTCCGATGAGCGAGCTCACACCGCGCGAGTGGCTCGGCCTGGAGGCCACCCACAATCCGAATCGGTGGTATCTGCCCGTCATCCCCCGGCTGAGCGTTCGAGAGATCTTCCTGTTCGGTGGGGCCGGCCTCGCTGCGGCCACCACCGCGCTCGAGGAGACCACCGGGCGGCCGGTCGTCTGGGCGACCGCCCAGTACCTCGACTTCGCCAAGGTCGGCGAGACGATGGATCTCGACGTCCACGTCTCGGTCTCGGGCCGCTACACCACCCAGGCTCGCGTGATCGGTCGCGTCGGTGACCGTGAGATCATCACGGTCAACGCTGCGCTCGGGAGGCGCGAACTCGACCTGACCGAGACGTGGCCGACACGCCCCGACGTCCGTGCGCCCGACGCGTGTCGGCCACGAGAGTACGACTACGACCAGGATTCGCTCGGCAAGCACCTCGACCAACGGTTCGCACCGACGACCGGCGAGAAGCTTGGCGGTCCGACCGGCCACGGCCCGGGCCGGCTGTGCGTCTGGACGAAGCCGCCCGACGGTGTCGGCAACAGCGCCGCAACCCTGGCGGTGCTCGGCGACTTCGTCCCGATGGGCATCTCCAACGTCGCGTCCCAGCCGGTCGGGTCGAACAGCCTCGACAACACGCTGCGGATCATCGATGTCCGGCCGAGCGAGTGGTATCTGCTCGACATCGAGGCCGGCGGGATCGCCAACGGGTTCGGGCATGGCCAGCTCCGGATCTGGGACGATCAGGGCAATCTCCAGGCGATCGCCAGCCAGTCGGTCGTGGTGCGGGATCGCCGGAAGCGCTGACCTCGGCGTTGGCCGGGATGCCTACATCCGGAAGGTGCCGTCGAGACCGACCTTCCAGGCGGCACCGGCGACGGTGCCGCCATCGACTGGAATCGATGTACCGGTCACGAACGACGCCAGATCCGACACCAGGAATGCGATCACCGCGGCGCACTCGTCGGTCGACCCCATCCGGCGGAGCGGTGTCGGGTGGTGCTCGGTCGACATGGCAGAGCTGTCCGCGGCAAGGTCGGCGTCGCCGGGCGTCGGGATCATGTCCGGCGCGACACAGTTGACCCTGATGCCTCGGCCGCCGAGTTCGAGGGCCAGCGTCTTCGTGAATTGCTCGACCGCGGCCTTCATGGCGGCGTAGATCCCGAAGCCGGGGGCGGCGTGGTAGGCCTCGACCGACGTGACGTTCACGATCGCNGCGCCGNCGNCCAGGCGGTCCAGCGCCGAACGCACACTGTTGGTGACGGTGCCGAAGTTNTCGGCGATNAGCGCCGCCTCGCCTTTTGGTGACACGCCGGCGAATTCGGCGTGGAAGCCACCGCCGACATTGTTGACCAGGATGTCGATCGGGCCGAGTTCATCGGCCACTCGAGCCATGAACGACTCGACCGACTCGGCGTCGCGCACGTCGAACACATCGGCGAGCACCCGACGGCCGGTGGCTTCGATCGCGGCGGCGGTTTCGGCGAGCCCATCGGCCTGACGGTCGCAGATTGCAATGTGGGCGCCAAGCGACGCGAGCGCCAGCGCCGTTGCCTCACCGATGCCCTGGGCGGCGCCGGTCACCACTGCGACTCGGTCGGTGAGCATCAACTGGTCGGCGGAGACAGGCACGAGACTTCCTCTAGGACAACAGACGCTCCTACCCTACGCGAATGCCCGTTCCCGCTCGAACGCCCGTCATCGTGGGTCGCGCCCAGATCGTCGACACCGAACCCGATCTCGACAACCCCGCCGACCCGATCCAGTTGATGACTCGCGCCGCGGCTGCCGCCGTCGCCGACGCCGGTATCGATGCCTCCTCGATCGATCTCGTCGGGGTCGTCGCCGGCTTGTTCCGNCACCCGAACCCGGGCCGGGCGATCGGCGANGCGNTCGGGATCCCCGCCTCGGCGACNTCGGTGCTNACCACCTGGGGCGGNAATACGCCGATNGCNTTCGTCGGAGAACTCGGCGACCGGTTGGCTCGGGGCGAGGCCGACATGATCGTGATGGTCGGCGGTGAGACGGGCCTCACCCGCGCCGCGCTCCGCAAAGCCGGCCGTCCGAGCCCTGCCGTGATCCGGGAATCACCGATCGAGGAGCCGGCGTCGTGGGGGGCCGCTCTCACGATGGGCGCCAACGCCGACGTCGCTCGCGGCGGCGAACTGCCCCGGAACACGTACGCCGTCTTCGACAGTGCCCGCCGCGCCGCGGCTGGTCACACCCTCGACGAGGCCCGC
>FUFK010039404.1_pt1 | contig 17350 bp, 7 predicted proteins | sample 1021851 | NCBI WGS metagenome assembly FUFK01 (sample SAMEA51879418, study PRJEB19060) | metagenome | reverse complement strand
GCTCTACCCACAAACATATACACCTTATTAGCAGCTTGCAAGGTATTTCTAAAGCTTTCTGCAGCGTATATTCTAAAATTGTCTGTAACTAATGCCATTGCAATTATATAAGCTTTATTGGTTATTTATAATGATCTCAGACGAACTTCTGGAAGGAGACTTACGTTTCCGCTTGTTGTCCGCGAGAATGGAAACTCAACCGTAAAAGTTTGGTCTCCTGTAACAGTAACGGTGTATAATCCATCGAATCCTGTTCCACTAGTAAAGTCTAGATAAAATCTTTGACCTGTAACTAAATTATGATTACTTGATGTAGATACGCTACACGCAGTTCCACTGGAAGTATATGTTCCTGTGATTATAGTATGTGCAGCAGCAGTTGTTCCTTCAAATCCTCTACCACCTGTTGCGACTGTAAGTGTGTTAGCATTTACGTCTTTTGCACCATATAATATTCTCTCGCAAGTCCAGACTGGAGGTGTAAGAGCTGTATTATAAAATGGTATCAATACCTCACCTTCGTCTGGGAAACCAGCTTTCTGTGCAGAATTGAAATACACATTTTTTAAATTAAGTGTAGTGTCAGTTGCATTTATATTTTGTGTTAGATAAGATCCACCAAGAGATAATGAATTAGATACAATTCTATTTCTTTGTTTTCTTTCTAATGCTAGAGGATGCACAGCAAGGACAGTTGGTGCACTGGTATATCCAGATCCCCCCTGTAGATTTATAACTGATAAAACTCTACCACTTCCAACCTCAATTTGAGTCTCAGCAGCAGCACCTTCTCCTCCACCACCAATGAATAATAATATTGGAGGAACTTCATAGTTAGATCCTTGATTTGTGACTGTAACTTGTGCAACTTGTCCATTTGCAACAGTAGCAGTAAACTCAGCAACAGTTGGTCTCAATCCTGTATATTCGTAACTATCAATAGTTGTAGAACTAGAAACAGTTGCAACACGACGATCTGAACCCTCACTAGCAATCTGAACTCTGTCTTCTGGGTCAATAGAGTTAAATGTATTACTTACCAATATATCGGAGGTGCTACCTGTATAGATGAATAGAATACAATCAGATCCTGCTCTAGGTGCTTCAGTAAATTCAATAATAGAACCAGTCAATGAATATGCAACGCCAGGTTCCTGATATACACCGTTCAAGAATATAAGTAAATTATTTTGTGCTTGAACTGCAGCATTATCACTTTCTAATGAGAATGGTTCAGTATTCTGTGTCATCGTAAATGTTTTCTTTTTATTATCAAAGAAAGGTGCGATTTCATCTAACTGAGTCAATTTACCAAAATAGAATCCATAAAAGTCCATTCCTGCTAGAGGTGCTTCTGTAAATGTTATTTCGCTACCAGTATATGTGTATGCTTGTGTGCTGCCTTTAATTTGTAGTGTACTGTTTAAGAATATCAAGAAGTTATCACTAGCTGGCAATACTTGTGTAGATCCACCTGACTGTGTTGTGAATGTCTTATCATTCCCATCAAATGCGACATCTGAGACACCAATCTGGAAGAATGGTTGACTAGAAGATGTTCTAGTAATACCATTTAAGTTACCAGTATTAGTTCCAACATTTAATGTAATTGTGGTTGAGGTTACTGAATCAATATTAATTGCAGTATCGTAGTAAGGATCTGAAGGACGTGGATAAGTCTTAACTGATGTATTGTTATCGTTTTCACATGTAAATGATAATGATCCGTTTGCTATCTTAACACTTGTTCCCGCTGTTAAGGTGTGAGATCCTATTGTTAAGACTAATACACCTGTATTATTATCATAAGTAGCATCTGTTACATCATGATTAACTATTGGTGATGCTCCAACGTTAACTGTAAAGGTATTTGTAGTTGGATTTGAAACAGCAAGGGTCTGTCCTGATGCAGGATCAGTGGATCTTGGATAAGTCTTCGTTGCTGTATTTCCGTCCATAGCACATGTGAAGGATAATGCGTTGTCTGCTATGGTAACTGTATTAGATGCTGTTAAATTGTGAGCATTAGAGGTAATTACCATATTACCTGTTGATGGAGTATATGCTACGTTAGTTACTGGGTTTGGTAAGTTACCAACGTTACTTGTAACACCATTTGCTACAGCAGATACGAATGTGTGTGCATAGTTACCACCTGATTGGACTGCATTACTTGCTGTGCCTCCTGCCCATGTATGTGCACCAGTTCCTACTGCCTGTGTAACAATACCCCATAATGTTGTTATTGTGGATGCTACGTCAATACAGCATGTCTCAGAGTATGTTGAGGTTCCATTGTCAACACTAATTGTATTGTCTTTTATCTGAGTTCCTACAGTATCTGAGTTTGTGGTAACTGTGAGGTTACGCATAACCTGACGACAAATATCTCTAGCATGATTGAATACTTGTACAGACTGTCCTTCTTCTCCAGATAGGTGAACAGTTCCAACATAGAAATTAGCAGCATCATAAGTTGCATCATTACCACCAAACTCTACGTTATCTGCAACTGCATCTATTAGTAAGTTTGTATCACGAATACACTTAGTCTTGTAGATGCCAGAGAATGATGGATTATCTGCTTGCATTCTACCATAGGCAGTAGTTGCAATAAAGTTCTGATTAAGTCTGAGTAGATTTCCTGCATCTGCAGTCTTAGAATATTTGTAAACACCATAACTAACAACTGCCCTTGTGACAGCTGTAGAAGTGGCACCTGTAAATGTATGTGCTGATGTATCAGAAGATTCACCTACAAATACGGTAAACGTATCTCCACTTACAGCATCAATAGTATGCCATGCTCCTTCTGCAGGATCTCCAACTCTAGGATAAGTGTGTGTAGTTGCATTATTGTCCTTAGCACATGTAAATGATAGTGAGTTTGTAGCAAACTGTATTCTGTCACCTTTGATGAATGGATGTCCAGTGATTGTAACAACCATCTCACCTGTGCTAGGTGTGTAAGCGATACCTGTTGGTTGGAATTGATATGTTGAAAGTCCTACCCATGTATGAGTGTCAGTATTTGTAGCAGTCGTTCCATTCAGTGCGTTGACTGTAATAGTAGTAGATGACACTGCCTCAACTGGTACATCCTTCATTTTACCTTGTGTACCAATTGGATCAGTAGCACGTGGATATGATGCAGTTCCACCACCACCGTAAGAACAACTAAACTGTAATGACTCATTAGCGATTCTGACTGTAGATACCGCAAACTTAACACTATTGTTTACTGCAGACACATATGTGTGTGGACTTAGATCAGTAGATGGGATGCTATCAAGAACTTGGACTGTAAATGTATTTGTAGTGCAGTCAAATACCTGTAACCATCTGTCTGATGCATAGTCAGTAGCACGTGGATAATCACCATTACCACCACTACCATAGGTACAACTAAATCTAATTGCACCATCATCAAACTTAACCTGATCACCATTGACACGTCCATGATTATTAATGGTTACCACCATCAAACCAGTATTAGGATCGTATGTTGCAAATGTTGGTGTATGTGTTGTAGGTGCTGATAAACCATGTCCTGATCCTATGGTCAATACCATCTCACCAGATGCAGGAGCGTATGTTCCATTTGTAGGAATAAAATGTTTGACTAACTGTTCTCCAACACGAGGATCAGCAATACCTAATACATCTGTATTATTATATCCATTACCGCCAGATACAAGTTTTACATTTGTGACACTACCATTGGTAACTGTGATGTCAGCAGTAGCACCGACGCCACTACCTAGTTTATTCTTAAGTGGTACAGCACTGTATACTCCATCACTATATCCTGTGCCACCCGCTAATTCATTTGGTTCGTTGTTAGATATTCCAACATCTACAGTGATAGTAGTTCCTGTAACTGCTTGAATAGCAAGGGTTTTACCAGATGCAGGATCTCCTGATCTTGGATATGCATGCTCAGAAGCATGGTTGTCTGCATCACAAGTAAATGTAATNCCACCATCTGCAATNGTAANTGTATTNCTTGTNGTNAAACTATGAGAACCAATCTCAATAACNAACAAACCNGTNNNAGGANCNTATGTNGTTCCAGATGCTGCAGTAAACTGACTACCACCTGTAACCTGTATAGCNTTNGTAACNCCACTTACAAATGTATGNNNTCCTNNTCCAGANNAACCTGTACCAAATGTNTTTATCTCNTCTCCTATCTGATCTAATACAAATGAACCACTATAAGATGAACGATCAAAATACATTGCAATAATTCTAGTATTAGACAATGGAGGTGTAACAAATGTTACAATACTATTTGATAATGTATATGTTGCNGGATTNGCAATAAGACCNTTTACTGAGAGTAGTAATTGTGATTTTTGAGCAGTTTTGCCAAGTTTAGTATTGAGATCTACACCATCAATTTGCAGTCTAAATGAATCATTAGTTCCATCTACAAAACATCTTAGAGAATGTCCTACCCCTGCTCCCTGTGAGGTTAAGTCAATGGCACCACCATTGATAGTTGATGATAGTTCAATTGTATTAGCGTCTACGTATCTAATGTAATACTGAGCATTATGTGTCAATCCACCAATAGGAGTATTGTATCTGTTATTTGGATAATTACCAATATCCTGAGTTGGTAATGCTTGTGATGGATTAGTTATTGCATTTGTAACTATTCCTGCTAGTGTTGTAATAGCACTCTTGACATCTGTACACCCTCCAGAATCGTTTGTAATGCTTAGATCTGTCTGTGGGACTATGTTTGTATATGTGCCGACTGGAAGGTCATTAGTGACTGCTAGTAAGCATAAGTCTCTTGCTTTATTAAATGTNGCAACAGTCTCAGATTCCTCTCCTTGAACATGTTGAACATTTGTACCATTGGTATACTGTTCAGCAGCATCCCTACTNAAGTAATTACCACCATACTTNAGATCGTTAGTCCATGCAGCAACNACAAGTCTCGTATCTCTTGCACATTTAGATTCTAGTGTTGGATCTAAATTTAAACTAGGATATGTTGCTTTTAGATAACCAATACTTTCTTCTATAATGTAATCAATGTTGTTTACAATTAAATCTCTAGCATCTAAAAATCTATCACCACCAGAGGTATATGTTACTTTTTGATTTGCTACAAACCCATGATTTGTAATCGTAATTCTATCTGTTGATCCATCTACTATAGAAGAACTAGATCCATCAAAGGACACTGTTCTATCACTTACATCATCTATCTTATATGAGATGCAAGATAAGATTTTCTGAACGTCTAATAATTGTTTTCCGTAAATAGAAACTTCTGTTGGAACCAACGCAGTATAATCTGGTTTAGATAACGCAAAGTTATTGATAGTTGCTAATTTAGCAGTTCTCTTAGATGATGGTTTTGGAGTTATGAATGTAGTTCCGTTAAATGTAGTACCTACACTATTTGTTTGTTGTATCCACCAATCATAATCAGTGCTAGGACTTTGATTGGCAACAGATCTTGGTCTATATTCTTTCTTAACTGATTGTGTCAATACTTGTGTACCAACTACCTTAAATCCTGCAGGGTGTGCAGCAAACTTAAGTGGATTTTTCCAATCGGTGATATTTACTGATGAAGATATATCATATGAGAACTCTTGGAATCTATCGCTGTCATATACACGCTGTTCATTAAGATCTAAGAATCCAGTTGTTTTCTCCCACTTAGCAGCAGATGTACTAATTGGTGATACAACAAAATTAGCATCTGCTCTATCAAACGCATGTATTTGACCAAATGCAGCAGACTCTTCACCAAACACAGGTTGACCCACTACAAAGTCACCTTCTATAAGTTCTACACTTACTACTCTACCACTAGCATCCCAATTCTTAATAACACCATATGCAGTGTATGATGTTGTAGAAGCACCTTGATAGATTCTCTCACCAATAGAGAATGTAGCGGGTTTCATATATGCAATTATACTATCACCCAAGTCTGTAGTCTGTAACTGGAATACACTCTGTCCAGTTAAAGGATCTCCTAGTGGAGGTCCTGTCATTGCTATAGCGGTCTCAGTATTTGCATTAGCAAGACTAGTTGCAAGTTTAATTTGATTGTTTGCTAATCCATTTGCAGTAGTAGCAGCGATAGCATAGTAAGTTGTGCCCTCAACAAATGGAGGAGGTAATATTCCAGATATTTGAATTAAGTTTACCTTAGTTCCAGTTGGAATCTTTGCATTGTATGGGAAGTTAAGTGTGCTGTTAGAGTTGAGAGCAACAAAACTATGAGTTACTCTTGCTTTGACTGTAGGTGCAGAGGTAAATCCTCTACCAGGATTATTAACAATTACCGACTGTATGACTTCATTAAGAATTAGTGGTTCTAACTCAAATAAAGATCCTTGACCACCCTCAAGAATAATTTCTGGTTCTGATACAAAATTAGCACCACCATTTATTACATCGAAGTAATCTATAATTTGTGTTCTAATTAATTGTAGATTGTATGTTGTGTTTAATTGTGGTTTTAGTGTTCTATCATGACTGTAGTTGTATGTAATATTGTCACCACTAATTTTAAGTATTTGTCCTAAGTCAGATGACTTAAGTAATACAGATGCACCAGATCCTACTTTTTGTTCTATATTGATAATTGGTGCACTTTGGAATTGCTGTCCTGCTGCACCTACTTGTATACTTTCTACACCTTGGTTTACAATTATAGCATTCAACTCTGCATTAATACCATTACCTCCTTGTGCGGTAATAGTTGGTGCAGATAGATAACCAGATCCACCGTTTGTTACGGTAACACTATCAATAGATGCGTCTAATAGAGTCGCAGTTGAGACAACATCTGGGAATGTCATAGATGTTAAATCCAGAACTACATCATGGGTTCCATCAGTTCCACCTAGATCTGCTCCTGATATTGTAATATCATCTCCAATGTTGTACGCAGTTCCACCATTAGTAACTGTTACAGTTGTGATAGTTCCATTACTATCAGTGTTTATTGTAAATTCAGCACCAGTTGCACTTGTCCCCGCTATTGATTTTTGAGTAATACCTGTGAAAGATTGATTAGCAGTGTATTGTGTCGCAGATTGAGACTGTATTGAGACAGTTGCGATTGTGCCGTAATAAGGATCGTCAAATATAACGGTAGGTGCACTTCTGTAGTTTGTTCCTGCAGTATTGGTATTTACTTGTGTTACTTTACCAAGACCAGATATTACAGGTGTTACTGCTGCTTGTGTTCCTGATAAAGAACTGATAACTGCGACTGTGCTTCCACCTGTGTAAATTCTAGATCTAAGAAGAAATTCTTGTGCACCAGTTCCAGAGTTAGTCACGGTAATTGCTGTACCTGCTTCTGCAAGTTGTGGTGTAGATGCTAACTTCACACGATCAGTATCACCTATGTCTATGATGTAGTATGTTTGTCCTACAGTCAGATTGCTTACTGGATCTGTCGCNGCTGAGACATACTTAACTGGATCTCCAGTTTTAGCATTATGTGATGCAAACTCAAACTGATCAGCATATCCTACTGCATCAATCTGAGATGGATTGATACTGAATGATGTTCCTGAGTCAAACATAATATAACCTTTCTGTCCTGCACCTGTTCTTGTATTCTGTAATGGTTGTATTCTCAATACTGATGTAATTGGGTTCCAAGAGATAACCTTTCCTCTAGCAGTGCTATTATCTAATTTTTCTTTGCTTATAACAATTTCATCTGGTAAGAAGTTACCTAATACGTTCTCTAGTGTTATATCAACAAAATCTGGTAATGATACAACACAAGTAGGAGGAATACCTTGATTATATCCAGATCCCTGATTTGTTACAGAAACATTTGACAATCCACCAGATATTGTTGCAACCGCAGTTGCACCAGAACCAGAACGACTAGATCCACTTAACTTAGGTAATGATTGATAGTTTCTACCTTGGTCACCTATTGTTATTGTTGCAATACCGCCAGATGGATATATTGAATTTGTAGAGTATGATACACCTGTACTATAACCAGACTCAGGAGCAACTGCTAATAGGTAAGTGAAAGCGGTGTCTGTTTTGGTTGCTACTGTATGTGTTCCTAATATTGGATCGTTGATAACATTAAAGAATCTGCTGTTTGAAATATCACTCTTTACACTAATTGCATTACCCATTGCGAGATGGTTTTGGCAAACATAGTATAATGTATCAGGAGAGTTTGCTGAAGGAGTTATTTCTACACTACGACTTAGTGTGCTTGCTAAACTAAACTGTGAGTTATAATCTGACCAAGATACTGCAACATCATTAATTTTATACACAACTCCAGTTTCATACCTAAGTTTACCACCATATGCGTCTTCACTCTCTGAGAAGTAAATTGCATGAGTGTTATTAGATGCAGCGGTTTGATCAAATTTGTAAGTCAATCCACGAGACATCGTAAGTATAGGAGACTCAGTTACAGACCCATACTTATCTCCAGAAATGTAATACCCATTACCAGATCCATAATTGTAATATGGATGTGATGTTGTTTTTGCTTGAACAATAACCGTATATGTTCGTGGTGATACAATTTCATGTTTTATATCATGGTAGTAGAATATGCCAGGTAAATCTACCATTTTAAGAGTTATTGAGTCTTGCTCATTTGTTATTGCATCTCTAACTTCATCAATGACATTTTTGTAAGTTAATACATCTGTATTACTTGGATCTAGTGTAAATGATAATACTTTATTGGAATTACTCGCATGTGATGTATCGAACACATATGAATGACCATTTATGAGATCTATGTTTGGTTCATTAATATTAACCTCTGCAGCACCTCCACTATTACCTGTTGTAACATTTGCTGCAGCGATTGTAGCAAAGTCTCTCTTAACAGTAAATCTATTAAGAGTGTCTATTCTAACAACAACATAGTTTGCTTTATTGTAACCTACAGGATCAACTCCTGAGATATTGACAATATCTCCTACATGAAGTTGATGTGCTAAACTTGTTTTACATTGAACTTCTCTTTGTACCTTAGTCAAAGTGATTTGGAATCCAGAACCACCATTATTTCCAATGTTAACATCATCTATCGTAATGGTATCTCCAATGTCATAACCATATCCAAAACTTGTAATAGTGACAGATGATACAGAGTTACCAGATACAACAACAGTTGCCTTTGCTCCTATTCCATCACTAGAGACATTCTTAAGAGGAACATTTTCGTATGTTCCATTTGAGTAACCAGATCCTGCTGAGTTTGTAGTCCATCCGTCTTGGAATAAATTACCATCTGTGCGTATTCTAAGATATTTCCATGTTACTCCACCAACTCCGTCAGTTGATGTTCCTGATGTGTGTGTAGGTGCACTCGCACCAGATGTTCCTGCGGGATGCTGAGCTTCATACACTCTATTAGCAACATATACTAAATCACCACTGCTATACGCTGTTCCCGATGCCCACGCATCAGTTATAGTCATACTATTGAGATCGAAATAATTAAAGTGATAGTTGCCATTTATAATTTTACTCTTTAATGTTCTAGTATATGAATTATCAGTTGCGGAGACTACAACACTATCTCCCACTTGTAAGAGGTGTGTGGTGCCACATGTAATATTTCCATAATACAAATCATTTCCCAATGCAGAAGTCGCTGTGTAAACATTAGAAAGACTAGATACCGCTACACCCTCTACCTGTGCAACAGTAGCACTTACACCTTCTCCTCCAGTTCCAGTATTGTCAAATTCTAATCTATCATTTACCTTATACTCTTTACCGCCACCTTCTACAAGATACTGGTCAACACCCGCTGAAGAATATTTGTTAGTTGCGGAAACAACTAAAGAATCCGCACTTCCACCTTTTATAAACGGATAGTAACTATAGTAACCAATACCATCTTCAATATATGTAAGAGTCTCACCTGTCTCCATAACGATGAGAGTAGTGCTATCTTCTAATGTAAGGAAGAAGTCAATCTTTTCGTCTAATTGTTTTCTCTTTGCAACAATATTATCAACACCTATAAATGGAGCTCTGTAACGAACTGCATCTTCTGTAAAGTTTTTCTGTAAACCATTACCATCCCAGTTTACTCTATCTGCCTCACCATAAAACTCAGGTCCTATAAAGTATGGGAATGCGGGATGACCATCTGTACCTGTAATTGTTGTAAAATAAGCATATACACCATTTGGGTATTCTGGAGTAACGCAGAATCTGCCATTATAACGGTCTAAATCACCTAGACCCTCCACATACTCATAATCTTCAATATACGTCCCTAGAGGGTCTGTGAGACCGCTTAGAATAGACGCTCTAGCAGTAATTACTCTGTAACTACTACGAATACGTTTGTATGAGTTAAATGGTGCTTTGTTTTCTGGATCTTCATATCCGTAAGGTCCGTAAACAGGATGTCCGTCATACGCCCAACCAATAATAGGAGAGTGTACAGTAGGCGGTAATTCCTGCAATACATTGTTGTTGTCAAGACCAATACTATCCTTAAGTAAAAATCTAATTTGTTTAGGGTTGTAAAGATATCCGTATTCTCCGTTATAGATGATAAAGTTCTCACCTTGGAAACATGCACCTCCATATGGGTCTGTAGTTTTGGGTGATACAAATGTATTACTGCCTAATTCAAATCCTGTTGCTGCTTCATTTACGGATAGTTCTGTAAGTCTAGTCTGAAACTGTGCACCTGAGCCAGGATATACAACGTCAACTCTGGTAGAACCCGCAGTATACCCAACACCCTTACTTGATACAGTAATACCAGTAACAATATTTGTGTTTAAGTCAACAGTAGCAAACGCAGTTGCACCAACTCCGTCTCCTGTAATAACAACGTCGGGAGGACCGAAGTATCCACTACCACCAAATGTAACAATTATACTCTCTATCTTTCCGTTAATGATTGATGGATACGCAACAGCACCACTACCACTGATTAGATTGATAGTTGGTTCGTAAGTATACTGCGTTCCTGCGTTAGTTATGTTAATGGCGTCAATAGGACCTCTACAAATTGCGGATCCAGCTGCACCAGACCCACCACCACCAGATATTGATACAGTAGGTACACTTGTATATCCGCTTCCTCCACTAACAATGTTTATACCAGTTACGGAACCATCCGTAATTTGTGCGGTAGCAAACGCTTGTTGTCCGCTTATTGCTCCACCACCTACAATTGATACGATAGGTTCTGAGGTATATCCGCTTCCTCCGCTAGTAACGTTGATAGAAGTTACGGAACCAGTAATAGTAACATCTGCAGATGCGGTGCTTCCTTCATATAACCATTCAATCTCTCCGACTAATACTTGACCTACGGTGTGGACTGGATATTGAGTTGCGGAAGATTTACCCGCATTGACTGCTTGGTATCTGTTTCCGTTATATTTGACTCTAGTTAATCCTGCATATGTTGTGTTTAGTTGATAATCTGGTTCAAACTCCACAGTTGGTGGGTTTGTAATATCATAACCAGTTCCACCACTAATTTTTTCAATAGATTTTATACCACCAAATTTTTTCTTAGTTTCAGACTTATATGAGAATAGTGGGACACCATTTGCACCAATAGCAATTTGACCAATAGGAGTTGCAGTTTTTTCTGACTTTATACTTGGTGTAAGAGGAATACGCTTCAAATATCTCTGGTTGCCAGGATCTAGGTCAGTTGCAGCAAAAGGTCCTATTTTATGTGTTGGTATACCTGTACTAGCGACTATTGCATGATCAGTTGACTTGTATGTGTTTTGAACGTCTCCTGTAATGTCAGATACTGCTATATTGATAGAATTGTCATCAGATTGACCAAAAGCAAATTCTCTAGCAATATAAAACTCATATCCACTAATACCAAATGCAGGGGATGATGTAAAGATAAACTCAAATGTAAACTCGTCAACAACACCAACTACAACGTGATTATTGTTGTAAAGATCTTCTGGAGCGTTTAATATTCTAATAGTATCATCTCTAACCAATCTATGCTTCTCTTTTGTCACTACCGTGCATCTTACCGATCCATCGGTTTCCACCTGTCCTAGAGTCGCTGAGGCACCTCTGAGAGCACGTCTAACATTGTATATAAAAGAATCCCATATAGGATCAAGACTATCAAAACCTGGTGCAGCGGGAGTAGTGACTTTTGAGTCTGGTAAGTAGTATTTTCCACCACTGGTAAGATTAACCCCTCTAGTTCCACCAAATACCTTTAGTTGTATCTCAGAACCATCTACATTTGAGAATCCATAGATTTTAAACGCAGCAAACACTTCTTGCCCTGCATCGTGTGCTACATTGGTTGTATTATCTCTTGCACGACTACATCCAAGGAATTGTGTGACTGTTTTGTCAGTATAAGTGATTATTTCGTCTTTTATTCTAAATTTACCATTTAATTCAGGCCACCCTAATGTAGAATCGACTGTAACGACAGTATCGGTTAAATTAGCACCTAAATCTTGTGCTAAGACTGTTTTATACGGAGTTACGAAACTTCCGAGTGAATTATTGGTATCTACGTCAATTTCAAAGATTGCTCCGCTTGGTGTAAAGACTTCTACNACTCCTTTTACGTAAATTCTTGCAGAATCGACATTTGGGTCGTTTGGATCNGCATCTTGNTANAAAACTTGCCCAACAAGATCAATTGGGTTNCCAGAAACNGNAACTGCACGNATAATTTCTCTAGAAGTGTAAAATGCNTCNCTAGGTTTGAATATTCTCTCTCTAGGATAAGANACTTNNGACTCAACNCCAAAAAGTGTNCTTATAACAAANTGNAATGACCTTCCTGTTCCNTTTGANGAGTAAAAATCTTTAATNCTCTTAATTATNGTNCTTTCTGTAACNCCATCCGCAAAATTCTTTGGATATGTTGCTAAAAACTGTTCTTTGAACTTTCCAAGCATGTAAAGCGGGAAAATATTGTTCAAATTGACAACTTCTGCACCTAGAGCGTGTGTTGCAGCTGTTGTAGACTCAAATTTATACTCTCCTTCAATTCCAACTGCTTTTACAGCGTTAAATCCTCTCGCACAGGTCTGAAATAGAGTTGCACCTTTGCTTTGGTAGTAAATTATCTCATCATCTATCAATAATAGTCCTTCTGACGGAAAATCNCGTGTAGATTCAACGTCAANTGTTGTTGAAGAGGTTGTAACAGCAGAAATTAGTTTTGTAGTGNTAACTAAATCTCCATAATTGTCAATATTGTAATAATCAGACCAGTTTTGAATTATATCAATNCAATATCCNTTTAATTCTTGTGACTTATAGTATTCCTTGACAAAATCAATGAACGTAGGAAACTGATCCCTTATAAAAGTAGGGAATTGTCCTGCGATGTGCGTTGATATTTTGGATCTTGACTCTGGACTGACTTCTGACGGTACGGGTGGTTGNGTAACCGTTGTTGTCGGGGTCGTCCACGATCCAACTCTCCAAGAACTATTGGTCATATTCGATTAATAGCTAGATTCTGGAATTACTCCTGTTCCAGATAAGTTTGAACCACTACTGATAGTATCTTCTACTACAGTAATCACTGAGTTATCTATACCCATAGTAATATACGTTTCTCTGAGAGAAACTAAGTCATTTGACTTTGGAGTAGCTTTAATTTGTAATGTATTATTTGCTACATTGGTGGATTGTATAATCAAGTCATTAATTACAATCTCTCCCATATCATAATCTACAGTTCCCCATAATCCATCAACATATTCAAACTCACCAGTTCCTTTNACGTAATANAGTCTAAGTGTACCGCTACCATCGTCATTTAGATAGTAAGTGTTGATGTCATCTCCNACAATCTTGAATCCACTAGANATTACTGCGGGATTTGTNGAAGTTTGTTGGTTNATTCTGTTACCATAACAGATTTTGTAGTTAACACGNGTGTTTAAATCAACTGTTANGTTNTTTCTCATNGNAATACGAGTGATGTTNGAGGTAATTGACCTCTCTGCATCATCAATNATGTTCTGAATCTTAGAATATTTGAATTTACCGCCAAATTTATTAAACTCACCGCTAGAATTTAATACTGTTAACGTAGTAATGATCAAATTCTTAAGTTGCTCAGGAGTTTTACGTGTAATATTAGGATTGTAGTAAACAAAACTTGTCAAATCTACGTATAAAATGGATGGATCAATGATTGTTGGTTGAATTGCAGCAACAGAATACTCTCTAAGTTTCTTCAAAACAGAATTTTTCTCAGAAAGTGATAATTTATCAGCATTTTTTGGTTTGATTGCCAAAAATACCTTACCAAATTCGGGAGGTTCCGCTTCTTCTCCACCGTAACATGCAATAGATGCAACGTTTGGATAGATTTGAGGTATGATTGCTTCATAATCCCGTGTAGAAACTGCTCTTCCGAACGCAGAATAGAATTTTGGTGCGGAAAATTTGATTGCTTCTGTAGTTTCTGGTTCAGATCCACCGTCAGGGAACGAAGTTGCGGTAATTGTAATGCCAGAAGTAATAGAATTATTCAAACTATCTCTAAAAGTTCCAATATTTTCAAAAACCTTTAGTCCATTTGCTCCTATTCCTGCAGAAGTTGTATATTTTACAGTAACAACATCTCCATTTTCTAACTTTTTACCTACGACACCATCACCAAATAGGATTTCTGGTATCTGATACTCACTCTCTTCTAAGAAATATACCTTAGAGTTAGCATCTATCTTGGTAATATCTGTTGCTTGCAAGTATTTTTCTGTAACTGTACCAGAAGTTACCTGTACAACCAACGAAGTTGTGTCAACTCTTTCGTTTGTAAGTATGAATCTCTGTCTTTCTGATGTATTTTTTACAAAAGTGTCCGTTAGATATAGTCCTTCGTATAAAACTGTGTCGTTAAATGATGCGATTCCCGTCAAACTGTCCACAGATTGCGTAATATCAGTAGGAATTGAGAAAACAAAGTTGTTATTATCCAATCCTGTGAAGTTTAAAACCAATCCTGCAACTAATGTGACTGATTTTGGGTAAGGAAATACTGTTTGAACTGAAATATTGACTGTTGTTCTTGCCGAACGTGCTGACTTTGGTGTATAACCAATCATTCTAGCAAGTTTTACAACGTTTTCACGCAAAACTGCCGTTTCTAGGAACCCTTCATTGACTGCAAGGTTCGCATTTACACTTGTATAGTAAGTATTATACGCTAATGCATCAATAAGCACCGTCAAAGACGATCCCTCAAAGTCATAATCACTAAATTGTGACTGTGATCTTAGGTATTCTTTGATTTGTGCCTTGATTTGGTTAAATTCAAGAGCATTAACTTGATTAAATGCCATTATGGTTTAAATGCTATAGTGATATCATCAAACTTAGGCGATATTCCTAATATCAAATACTGTATTTTACAATTTAACTCATTACGATCCTCTTCAAACTGTACTGTAACCGATACAGCGGTAACTCTAGGTTCATGTATCTCAATAGATTGCTCTATTCTATTCTTAACCTCTAATACCATTGTAGGTGTAGAGTTCTCAAACAATAGACCAATTATATTACCACCGAAGAAGGGGTCAAAGGGTTTCTCGTAGAAATTGTAAAGAACAATATTCTTCACAGACTCCTTGATTGCAGCTTCATTCTTAAGTGACAGAATATCGTTCGTCACTGCGTTCTTTTCAAATGTAAGGGAGAAATCTCTAAAAGACTTCGATATCAAAGACATCCCGAATGAAACAATTCTTTATCAATTGTTATTTATACTAGTTTCTCGAATGGTTTACGTTTCTTACCCTGTCTGTCACTACGAGGATCAGTAATTAGGTATCTACAATACTCATTACCATGATCGTAGAAGTGATCAGACATATCTACAGGAATGTTAGCATTCCTTTTACCNTCTACNATTCTATTTGCCTTGNCCACGATACCTCTTCTTTGCTTTGTTACGTGATGTAGCACTATACTTCGTGTGTTGACCACGACCTTGTGCTGTTTTCTTTGGTTTCGTCTCAATGGTAATACCCATGTTCCACCTCATTGCCATAATTTAACCTCCTGCGAATACGTTTGGCGATCCTGCTGCGACTGATGTGCAACCACCCAGTCCATCTCCTACTCTACCACATCCTTTGCCATTCACTTTGACAGTAGAACTGCCACTTGATATGGAAGCAGAGTGTGGTGGACAGGGTGAACCTGGTTTTAAGTGTACAGTATTCTTGTCTCCTTGTCGAGAGATAGGAATACCATTAGCGAAGACGTTACCAGAACCTTGTGCTCTGGACATTCCAGNNCANTGTGCTGNNTCTGCNTCTCCNACTCGTGTAACTGCNGNCATCTTANTCGTAGTAATTTGATATGAAGGCACGTATACCTTCCCACTCATTATATATCTTCAATTCTAAAGTGAANGTTGCAGGAGTCTGTGCGACTAAGTTNCCTNCAGGTCCTTCTTCCCAGTTAACAGTGATCGTAAAGAACCTACTCGTATACTCTGTAGTATCCTGATTGAGGTTATACATCAACTTGTCAGCGGGCATGTTAACCACCCTCTGTACTGTAACTGGTGTTTGTGTCTTATCTGATTCTCCCTCATCAATATATGTAAACTCATCTACAAACGGATCCTGTAACGTGCCACCTATATTGACAGACGTAGTGCCATCAGTAATGACTAGATCAGGTTCACTCCCAGACTGTAGTGNTGCAGTCACATTCGTTACATTTGCTACATTAGGTGCTGTTGCAGTAGCAGANGCACTTACAGTTTGATTGATAGCAAAGTTNGGTCTAGTAATATCTGCTAGATCAGTTGCTTCATCNGGAGTTATCGTTACAGTCATTTCCTCTGTCTACTACAAAGTATCTGCAAGTATTCCGACCATTTGCTCATGGCGATATGATCATTGACACTATGAGGTGTAGGGGGAATATTCGGTTCAAATGATATAAGGTGATCAAAAGTATCGGGAAGGTCACCACATCTATCGAATTCGATGAGTTTATCCTCGTCTCTTATTACGAACTTCCCTTCCAAGTCGTCCATAGGATTTAACATAATACTTTTTAATTATTTAGAGACCTACGCGGGGTACAACGCGGTTTTTTATCCATACAAATAATGGTTATAATGTTTACGACTCGGAGGATACTCAACAGGTCTCTGAGTAACCTGTATGTATATCNTNAATAATAANNCAGANNNTACCAATTAGTGTCTCCCTCATTCAATCCACCGACAGTGTATTCGACTATCTCTGTTATCGTCTTATCGTGCTCAAGCACAACATCTACGAGTTTCTCGTAGTGTCCGTCATCAGTTCTCTTCATTAGAAGTTTACTCGAAGCAACCTTT
>FUFK010050478.1_pt1 | contig 17364 bp, 13 predicted proteins | sample 1021851 | NCBI WGS metagenome assembly FUFK01 (sample SAMEA51879418, study PRJEB19060) | metagenome | reverse complement strand
TGAACATGAAGAAAGAAATATTAATATAAAAAACAGTAATAATTTTTTCATAACTTTAGAATAATGGAAATTATAAAAAAATTATACTCTCAAAAAATAATATTATTCACATTTGCTTTAATAATTAACTCATGTGGAGTATATGTTCAATTTGATTATGACTCTGATGTTAATTTTAATAATTACAACTCATATTCATTCTATGAGCCAGATATTGAAAAGGTTGAAATCTCTGATCTTGATAAAAAGAGAATCTTAAAATCATTAGATATAGGCTTAAAATCAAAAGGGCTGGAAAGGTCAAATGATCCTGATATTTTGGTAACATTTGAGACTCACTCTAAAGAAAGGGTTTACATGAATAATTATTTTTCATATGGATGGAANCCNTTTTTCTATAGATATCCATATTCATCTGCTTACTCATCAGTTCAAGGTACACTTTATATTAATTTTATTGATAGTAAAAACCAACAACTTGTTTGGCAAGGTAAGGGTGTAGGAGTNTTAAATGAATACTCAAAAGATAGAGATAAGATGATTGGCAATTTTGTTGAAAGGATACTTGAAAAATTTCCTCCTACAGCTGACTAATTATTTTTTCAGACTCAGCTAAGGCTTTATCTATAGCATTAATATTTTTTCCACCTCCAGTAGCAAAGAAAGGCTGACCTCCACCGCTACCATCAATTATAGGAGCTAACTGTTTTATAATATTTGAAGCATTAAAATTCCTTTCAGCTATTAAATTCTTTGAAATAAAACATGAAATAAATACTTTTTCGTCACTACTAGATAAAACAATCATAAATAGATTATCTATTTCATTAGATAGTAAGAAGCATAATTCTTTGATTGATTTATTGTCTAGTTCTAATTCCCCCGTGAATGTATTTAATCCATTAAATTCTTTTATCTCTTTAGTAATTACTTCTTTTGTTGATTGAATTTTTACCTTGTTTTGAGAATCTATTTCCTTTTGGAGAAGTTTATTTGCTTTTTCACTCTCAGCTTTTTCTTTAATTGCTTGAACTTTTAATTGTTCTTCCTTAATTCTAGTTAAATTGCTAGAAGCTGAGATTCTTCTTATACCAAATGCCTGAGAACTCTCGGAAATTATTTTGAAATCTTCTATCTCTCTTGTATTTTTCACATGAGTACCTCCACATAATTCATAAGATTCACCAAACTTAATGGTTCTTACAACATCTCCATATTTTTCTGAAAATAAACCAATAGCTCCAGCATTTATAGCATCATGATAATTTGCCTGCCTATCCTCAATACACTGAATTTTATCTTTAATTAGACTTTTAACAAGTTCTTCAACATCATTTAATTCTTTATCTGATACTTTGGATTGATGTGAAAAATCAAATCTAAAAATATCTTCGGTTAGCATGGAACCCCTCTGCTCTATATGATTTCCTAATGTTTTTTTTAGTGCATATTGGAGAAGGTGTGTTGAAGTATGATTTCTCTGTATAGATGCCCTTCTTTCTTTATCAATCTTCATTAATAAAGATTTTTCGAGATTGATTGGTAAATTATCGACAAGATGAATTATGTCCTCACCTTCTCTAAAAGTATTTTTAACTACTACAGTAGCTGAGTTTGAAATAATTTCTCCAGTATCTCCAATTTGTCCACCTCCCTCGGGATAAAAAGGGGTTTCATTTGTCACAAGATGGTATTGAGTTTCTCCCTCACTAGTTATACACTCTCGATACTTGAAAACTTTTGATTCAAGTTCATAATCATCGTAGCCTTTAAATACATTTATAGATGAACTCTCATTTACAATAACCCATTCTTTAACATCTTCATTACTTGTTGACTTGGATCTGCTTTTTTGAACTTTCATATGTTCATTAAATCCATCTATATCAACTTGAAAATCATTTTCACTAGCAATTAATGATGTAAGATCAATGGGGAATCCATATGTATCATAAAGCTTAAAAGAATCTTCACCACTAATTTTCTTATCATTGGGATTAGACTCAATAATTTGATTTATAAGGGAGAGACCTTGATTTAATGTTTTGAGGAAACCTTTTTCTTCTTCATGAATTAATGAGCTAATGTATTTACCCTGATTTTCTAAGTCAGGATAAATAGTTAAATATTTTGATATTACTATATCAACAAGTTCATAGATAAATGGAGTTTTTATATCAAGATTTGTATATCCATATCTTACAGCTCTTCTTAAAATTCTTCTAATTACATATCCTGGTCCATTATTGCTTGGTATTTGACCATCTGAGATTGTGAATATTAAAGCTCTAATATGATCGGAGATGACTCTTATAGCAACATCAATATTTTCATCACCTGACAAATATTTTTTATTTGAAATACCTTCAATTTTCTTGATAATATCTTCAAATAAATCCGTGTCATAAGTAGACTCTTTTTTCTGTAGTGCCATACAGAGTCTTTCAAGTCCCATTCCAGTATCTACATATTGCTTATCAAGTTTTATTAGGGATCCATCTTTTTTTCTGTTGTATTGAATAAATACTAAATTCCAGATTTCAACAACTTGTGGATGATCTTTATTTACAAGATCAGCTCCTTTAATTTTTTTCTTTTCTGATTCTGGTCTTAAATCAATGTGAATTTCAGAACATGGTCCACAAGGTCCTACATCTCCCATCTCCCAAAAATTATCTTTTTTGTTACCACTTATGATCCTTTCTTCGTTAAAAAACTTTTTCCATTCATCAAAAGCTTCTTTATCAAATTCTAGGTTATCTTCTTTTGATCCTTTAAATACAGAAACATATATATCCTCTTTTTTAATTCCATATATATTAGTGATTAGATCAAATGACCAATCAATTATCTCTTTTTTGAAATAATCATCGAAACTCCAATTACCTAACATTTCAAAAAAAGTATGGTGGTAAGTATCAACTCCAACCTCTTCTAGATCATTGTGTTTGCCAGAAACCCTAAGACACTTTTGAGAGTTTGCAACTCTGGAAAATTTGGACTCTTGATTACCTAAAAAAATGTTTCTAAACTGATTCATACCAGCATTAGTAAACATTAAATTTTTATCTGATTCGTTAATTACAGAGGCTGAGGGAATAATGTTGTGTCCTTTGTCTTTGAAGTATTGAAAAAATTTTTCTCTAACAACGGATGAATTCATTTTTTTTATATTTGTAAAGGTTTACAGCCATTAAAAGGTTGAAATTACAATAAATTGGTCTATGTCCAAAACTAAATACTACTTTGATTCTGATAATCTGGAGTTTGTCCCAATTAAAAGGACATTTATCGAACGTATCTACAGGCTGTCTTTGTTTTTAATTAGTTCAGTAATAATTGGTGCCTTTATTACAGTTTTACTTATGAATACTGATTTTATCGATACGCCCAAAGAAATTGTTCAAGCCAGAGAAATAGATAATTACGAGCTTCAACTTAAAGTGTTGAATAAGAAGTTAGAGCAAGTTGAATCAACCCTAGCTAATATTGAGAAAAGAGACAATAACCTTTACAGAGTTTATTTTGAAGCAAGTCCAATTCCTGAAGATCAAAGAAGAGCAGGGTTTGGTGGTGTTAATAGATATGATTATCTAGAAGGATTCGAGAGTTCTGATGTAATAGTTAATACAACTAAGAGATTAGATATTCTCACAAAGGAATTAGTAATTCAATCTAAATCACTAGATGAAATTGAGTTATTAGCTAAGAATAATGAATCCCTTTTAACTGCAATTCCAGCAATTCAACCTGTAAGTAGTTCTGACCTTAAAAGAATGGCCTCTGGATATGGTTACAGAATTGATCCATTTACTAAAAAAAGAACTATGCACTGGGGTATGGATTTTTCAGCAAAAACCGGGACACCAATTTATGCTACAGGTGATGGAAGAATAGCTAGAGCTGATGCTAGAGCTGTAGGTTTTGGGAATCATGTTAGAATTGATCATGGTTTTGGATATGTGAGTATATATGCTCATATGGATAAAATTGTTGTTCGAAGAGGTAACAAGGTAAAAAGAGGAGATCTAATAGGTTATGTTGGTAATACTGGTAGATCTGTTGCTCCTCACCTTCACTATGAGATTGTAAAGGATGGTAGNAAAATTAATCCAATAAATTTCTATTCAGGCAGTCTATCCCCTATTGAATTTGAAGAGCTTGTAAATCAAGCTTCTCAGGAGAATCAATCTCTTGACTAAAATGTTTAGTAATCTTCCAGAAAAAAAATACTATAGTATAAGTGAAGTAGCAACTCACTTTGACGTAAATACATCTTTGTTAAGGTTTTGGGAAAAGGAATTCAAAGAGATAAATCCTATGATTAAATCATCTGGAATAAGAAAGTATACTAAAGAAAATATTGAGTCCATAAGATTAATATATACACTTCTAAAAAAAGATGGACTAACAATTCAAGGAGCAAAAAAGAAGCTAAAATCCAAAGATATTTCAGAAGATGAAAATCTAGCAATCTTGAAAAAGCTTAATAAAATTAAAGAAGAGCTAAACTCTCTTAAAAAAACTTTATGATTATTTTTTTCTTAGAAAAATATCAATTGGAACTCCTGAAAAATTAAAATTTTTTCTCAACTGGTTTTCTAAAAAACGTTTATAAGGATCTTTGATATACTGCGGAAGATTACAGTAAAATGCAAACTGAGGATATTTAGTAGGAAGTTGTCTGCAAAACTTAATTTTTATGTATTTACCTTTAGTACTAGGTGGAGGTTTTTGTTCAATGATTGGTAGAATAAAATCGTTTAATTTTTTAGTTGGTATTTTGTATTCCCTTCTATGATTTACCTCCATTGCAATTTTAATTGCATCAAAGATTCTTTGTTTTGTTAAAGCAGAAATAAATACAATTGGTATATCAGTAAACGGAGATGTTTTTGATATAATTTCTTTTTCAATTGACTTAGTAGTCATATGATCTTTTTCCACAGTATCCCACTTGTTAACAAGAATTACGATACCTTTTTTATTTCTAGCTGCAAGCCAAAAAATATTTTGAACCTGAGAATCAAAACCNCTCTCTACATCAAACATTATTAAACATGTATCTGAATTTTCAATTGCTCGAACAGATCTTAAAATTGAGTAGAACTCAATATCTTCAGAAACTTTACTTTTTTTCCTAATACCAGCTGTATCAATTAAGTCAAATTCAAAACCAAATTGATTATATCGAGTGTATAAACTATCTCTAGTTGTTCCAGCAACATCAGTAACTATAAACCTATCTTTACCGATAAGGGAATTAATAAATGATGATTTACCAGCATTAGGTCTTCCAACAACGGCAAACTTAGGGACATCAGAAATTATTAGGTCCTCTTTTGGAAGCTTATCAGATAATAAGTCCAAAAATTCACCTGTTCCAGATCCATTAATCGATGATAAACAGAATAGATTTTCAAAACCAAGAGAATAGAATTCATTAGAGTCTTCTATAAGTTTAGAATTATCAACTTTATTTACCAACAGTAGAGTTTCTTTAGAGGATTTATGTAACATATCTGCAATAGATTGATCAACTCCAGTTAGACCATCTTTGACATCAACCAAGAATAAAATTACATCAGCTTCCTCAATAGCTAATATTACTTGCTTATCAATCTCTTTTTGAAAAACGTCATCACTTGAAGGAAGATATCCTCCTGTATCTATTACACTAAACTCAACTCCATTCCAGTCAGATTTTCCATAATGTCTATCTCTAGTTACTCCACTTACCTCATCAACAATAGCCTCTTTCCTCTCAATTAATCTATTGAAAAGTGTAGATTTACCAACATTAGGTCTTCCAACTATTGCTACAATTCCACTCATTTAATTATAGATTATATCCAAATTTTTTTAAAGAAGATGGATCATTTCTCCAATTCTTTCTCACTTTGACAAATACTTCTAAGAATATTTTCTTTCCAAAAAATTTCTCTAGATTAATTCTTGCCTCAGAAGCAACTCTTTTCAAGGAAGATCCCTTATGACCAATAAGAATACCTTTTTGTGAATCTCTTTCTACTAGAATTAAAGATCTAATTTTAATAATTTTTGGTAACTCCTTAAAATCTTCAGTTATTACCTCAACAGAGTATGGAACTTCTTTGTCATAATGAATTAAAATCTGCTCTCTTATGGATTCATTTACAAAAAATCTTTCAGGTCTATCAGTAAATTGATCTTTTGGAAAAAATGGAGGCGATAAGGGAAGTTTATCTTTGAAAATTTCAATTAACTCATCAATAAAGAATCCTTCAATTGCAGAGACTGGATATATATCCATATTTGGAAATATTGATTTCCAATGCGATATTGATTCTTCTAATTCTTGTTGAGAACAAAGATCAATCTTGTTAATCAATAGAATTATTGGAATTTTAAAAGAATTTAGCTTCTTAACTAATGATTCATCAAATGACTCTTTATTTCCAACCTCTTCAACTATTACTAGGAAATCAGAGTCTATTAAAGTTTCTTTAATAAACTTCATCATTGCCTCTTGAAGTTTATAGCTTGGATCTAGAATTCCNGGTGTATCTGATAAAACAATTTGATAATCATCACCATTTATTATTCCCCTAATTCTATGTCTTGTAGTTTGAGCCTTAGATGTAATAATAGATAGCTTCTCTTTCATTAAAGAGTTAATCAAAGTTGATTTACCAACATTTGGTCTTCCAATTATTGATACAAATCCAGATCTATGTTTATTATTAGTCATTTCGGCAAAGATAACTACTTAAATTCAATGCCTTAAAACTAAGTAATGAAAGTTTACTATATTTGCACTCTATATCGCGAGGTAGAGCAGTAGGTAGCTCGTTGGGCTCATAACCCAAAGGTCGCAGGTTCGAGTCCTGCCCTCGCTACTAAAACAATAAAACGGTTATACTATATTAGTGTAACCGTTTTTTTAATTTTATTATAAAGATGCAGTTTTATTCAAATCCAATATATGTTTTAATCATGCTTTCATTGATGGTAATACTATCAGTTTACGCTGGCAAATCAAAAATAGGTACCAAGCTCGGTGGACCTGCATTATTGGTAATTATTTTTACTGCAGTTATTGCAAACTTTAATTTAATTCCTTCTGCATCCAATAGTATTAATTTATATGATACAATTTTCAAGTATGTAGCGCCCATCTCAATTTTTTACTTACTACTAAATATTAATATATCTTCTATAAAAAAAGCTGGACTACCAATGATTGGCCTCTTTATATTAGGGTCTTTGGCGACTACATTTGGTATATTAGTTTCATGGTTTATACTATCACCTGAAATTATTTTAGGGGAGGATGCTAAAATTATTGCAGGAATGCTAACTGGAACATATACTGGTGGAAGTGTTAACTTTAATGCAATTGCACTAGAATATGATTTTCAAAAAAAGGGAGTATTATATGCAGGAACAATTGCTGTTGACAATGTAGTGACAACAATTTGGATTATGATTACTTTGACTATTCCAATCATCTTAAAAAATGTATGGAAAAGTAATAGATCAATTATTATAGATTCAAAAAATAATCAGCAAGATTCTCATCTTGATTCAATAAATTTTGAATCGTTAATATGGTTAGTTTTTTTAGGTATTACTTCATATTTCTTATCAGATTTAATTTCCAGTTATACTAACATTCCTTCAATATTAATTTTAACTACCATAGGTATATTAATTGCTCAGTTAAAATTTGTATCGAATTTAAAAGGAAGTCATAGTCTAGGTATTTACATGGTTTATCTTTTTTTAGCAGTTATTGGTGCTTATTGCGAAATAAGCGCTGTGGATCAACTTGAACAAATAGGTATTACACTATTATTATTTACAAGTCTCGCCGTACTTGTTCATGGAATTATTTTTATACTTATTAGTGGATTAGTATATAGAGATTGGGATATGATTTCAATTGCAAGTCAAGCAAATATTGGTGGTGGAACATCTGCTATTGCTTTAGCTGAAGCATTTGATAGAAAAGATTTAATTCTACCTGCTATTTTAGTTGGAAGTCTTGGTAACGCCTTAGGGACCTATCTTGGATTTCTAGTGATATATATTCTTTAGAAAATTACCTCATCTGATATTTGTTGAAGAAATGGTAGAACTTCATCTTCAACAATGCTATAATAAATCTCTACTCCTTTATTGTCAAGTCCCTTATACCTCTTTGACAAATTAACAGATGATTCATCACTTAAATGAGAGAAAATAACACAGCTTGCAAGATACGAGCCATTAGAGTTTGGATGTTTTTCATCTTCCATTAGTAAACTAAACTGAGGGTGTTTTTCCTGGAATAACTTAAATGCTCTTCCAACGGGGATTAACTTAGTAGTTGTTCCCTCAATTATATCTTTAATACTTCCCTCTATAGGATATTCCTCATTATCTACATTAAACTGCTCCATTGACGGGTACATCCATGTTGAAAAAAAATGAATCTGTGTAGAAACTGGTATAATAGATCTTATCTGATTAAAATAAAATTTCGAATTACCATCTGCATTAGTTAATATATTCGTACTATGTTCCTGAATGATTATATGATCAAAAACTTCATTTTCAAGAAGTGATATAAGATCAGGATTATTCCAATGGATTTTTAGAGTTGCTGAAGGAACTGTAAAATGAGTAACATTCCAATTTAGTCCTCTTTCAATTGACATTTTTTCTATCTGAGATGGTAGATTCCAATAAAATGTAAAACTATTTCCTATAAAAAGTATTTTTTGGTTTTCAACATTGTATGGAAAACTATTATCATTTTCTACTGCAATTTCATTTGCATTAGATGAACATGATGACAAAAAAAGAAAACTAAGAATCCAAACTAATTTCATGTTACTTATCATATGAACTTACAGAACCTTCCCAATCAGGATCAGCTGATCCAATCCAAGACTTATTTATGGTATCTAGAGATATAGCATGAACCCTTCCAAAGTATGCCTTCTCTCTAATCTTTTCTACATTATAATAACTTTCGTAGAATGTATCGTCATTAATTCTATGAATACCTATGTGAGATTCAACATATCTAGGACTTTCAAACATGTAGACTCGAGGCATAAATAGCGCATCATTTAATGGAAATTTTTGCTTTAAATATCTATAAGCAACTTGATTTATTGCAACAGGAATTTTGTTCCCTCCTGCAGCACCAAGAGCAAGAATAACCTCTTTATTCTTTGTAAATAATGTTGGAGATATATGAGAGGAAGCTCTATCACCAGGTTTATCTTCACCAAGATATCCACCTAAATAAGGACCCATTGTAACATTATATAAAAAACCTAGACCTTTTGTTGCTACTCTAGATCCCATATTAGGTCCCAGAGTTTGTGTTAAAGAAACAACATTTCCATATTTATCAGATGTGGTTAGATGAGCAGTATGTTGCATTGCAAGATCTGAGTAATTATATTCTTTAAGTTCATTTTGGTAGCTAACAATTGTATTTTTTTCAATACTACTAGCAATATTTCTAGCAGTATTAAGTGATAAAATACTTTTTAATGAGTCAAAATTTTTTTGGTAAGGCCTGTATTTATATGATTCTTCAATCGCACTTGAAATCTTTATAGACCAATCTTTTTCATCATTGATCTCAAGATTATCAAAAATTTGTAACATTTGAATTGTAATCGAACCATATGATGGTAGGTTGAGTGTATGAATATTGTATCCATTAAATTTACCCTCAAGAACTTTTGCACTTCTTGCTGAGTAATTTTTTAAATCTTCCAATGTTATGAAACCTCCATTTTCTTGAATATCATCAACTATTTTTTTTGCAATTTCACCCTCATAAAAACCTTTCTTGCCTTCTTTAGAAATAATTTTTAATGTATTTGCAAGGTCTTTTTGAATAATTCTATCACCAATATCAAAAGAATTACCAATTGAGTCAAGAAAATAGATTTTCGAACCTTCAAAAGATTCTAGCTTATCCTTTTCGTATTTCTGTCTTAATATTTCACCAGGTAGAAGCATAAAACCATCCTCTGCATATTTTATAGCAGGTTGCATTATAGTTTCTAAATCAAGCTGACCATTTTNCTCATGGAGCATTAATAATCCAGCNACAACACCAGGTATTCCAATAGTTTTATATCCAAAACTGGGAAGTTCATCATCACTATAAAAACTTTGAGGAATTTGTGTAGTTCCATCAATACCTGAGATTACTCCATCTTGGGTTTTAAAAATAACCTGTATTCGACCACCAATTCCACTCATACTTGGCTCAACAACAGATAAAGCAAAAGCAGAAGCAACGGCAGCATCAAATGCGTTACCTCCCAATGAATAAATGTATCTACCAGCCTCTGAAGCAAGGGGATGAGGGGATGATATTATACTGTTTGATATATTTGACTTCTTTATTATTGCATCCAATAGTAGTTAGAAGTAATAATATCAATATGGTTTTTGAAATCTTAAGCATAAAAAAAAAGGTTTGTAAAATTTACAAACCTTTTTTTAAAGTTTTACTGATTAACCTCAGTTTTTGTAAAAATACCTGGGTCTTCAGCTGGAGCATTTGAATTTGAATTTAATTCAGTTGCTGCATATGGCATCCTCTCAGGATATGGAGGATTAGGCCCAAGAACAAGAGTAAAAGGAACCGAAATTGCAGAATCCGATTTTCTTAATCTTCTTGCATCATTAAATGGTATATGCATTCCAAAACCACTAACGTATCTTTCTTCAATAACTTCTCTTAGAAAAGCAGATTTTGGATCAATACCATCAGTGTTTTCGATACCACCAGAATTAAAGTCAGAAGCTACATAAGCTTCATATTTAAATCCACCAGAGTTATGATTATCATTTAAATTTCCACCTGAGTTAAGCCATGCTCTAACATTATTTAGGTGAGGAAGTCCATCAGATATTCCCCCTTGTCTAGCTTTTGCTTCTGCTAAAATTAATTCATTCTCAAAAAATGTAACCATATTTTGAGGTTCAGTTTCAGCTATAATACCAGTATTAGCAGAACCACTAGAAGAATTTATTTTATAGTATCCATATCTAGCAGTTTCATCAGTTTTAGAATTATTCCTATTAATAGAATAATCATTACTTAGTAGCTGAAGTAGATAGCTTTCGGAACCACCCGAGGAGTTACCAAGATCACCAGCTCTTGAACCATTAAGAATGGTTGCAAAAAGATTTTGATCTCCTGATTGAGTTCCAGGTGGTTTATATTGCATATCACCAGAGGAAGAACTAATTCCATTATTTGCAGCAGAAATAGCAGCAGAATAATTCTTTTTATGAAGATTAAATCGAGCCACTAATGTATATGCAGCTTCAATCCACTTAGTTGTATTTCCACCAAAATAGATATCCTGTGAAAGACTACTTGAAGAAGCTGATTGGAGAGTAGATATTCCTGCATTTAATTTAGCAATAGCAGCATCGTAAACTGAAGTCTGACTATCAAAAATTGGATCTTCTATCTCAGGGTTTCCAGATTCACTATATGGAATTCCACCCCACAATGAAGCAGCTGTTCCAAAGGCATGACCCTCAATTATTTGAGCAATACCAACTAGTTGAGAGTTTGTCGAGTTTTCTTGAAGTAGTCTCATGTTATTTAATACACCAACATAAAGTGCAAACCATTCACTATTAGACTCTACAGTTGATAAAGCATATCCATAGATATTAGAGTAAAGAGAACTAAATCCTATTAACTGACCAGAATACATTCCACTAATTCTATTTAAATGTCCTAATTGAAGTTGAATATTAGCTAGTTGAGCACCAGTTAAAAATAATTTATCCTCAACATCTGTTGTCAAAATATCATTAGGATTTGCATTAATATCTTCATTTAAATCCTCACATGAAAATGAGAAAATTATAAGAAGAGCTAAGATTGATTTTATATATATATTTTTCATCTTATTAATAATTTATTGTTAAACTAAAAAGAAATCCTTTCGTCTGAGGATTAGTGAAGTACTCAACACCTTGTGCTGTACTAACACCTTTTGTATTTATCTCAGGGTCAATCCCATCAACTTTATTGATGTTTATTAGATCTCTACCTGTAAAAGAAAGCATCACATCACTTAAACCAAGATTTTTGATTACGGGTGTGTCAAGTACATAACTTAAAGTTAAATCTCTAAGTTTAGTCCATGTAGCATCAGCTATAGAGAAGTTATAAGCTTGGTTATCACCAAATCCACCTCCAATACCAGTTCTATACCAGTTTTCATCAAGAAGAACAGGTCCACCACCAAAGTCTTGAATATTTCCTCTAACAGTAGTTCCTGCTGGAATTGTATTACCCTTGTAATTTACCAAAGGTTGATCAAGGGTTAATCTATTAGCAGTTTCTTGAGTTGTACCAAATCGTCTTAATACCCAAAGAGTCCTAGGAGAAAAATCTCCACCTTGAGAGTGTTCTAATACAGCATTTAGTCTTAGTTTCTTATATCTCATACTTAAAGAAATACCACCCCTCCAATCTGGATTAGGGTCTCCTAATACAATTGGACTTGAAGTTATCTGAGGGAATCCATTAGAGTTCAGATCAAAACTTCCATCTGCATTTGTTTTTGAACCAGTTCCATATAAAGCTCCAAGAGAGTATCCTACAATAGCTCTTGAACTAACTGATGCACCAGGTGAAAGATTAATTGATTCTGTTCCATAAAGATCTACTACCTCATTTTCATTGGTAGACCAATTAATTGCTGTTGAAAGTCCAAAGTCATTATTATTAATAAGATCTAAACCAAGATCAAGCTCAATTCCATTATTTGTCATTTCACCATAATTTCCATACTGAGTAGAGAAACCTGTTGAAGGAGACAATGAAACATCTAATAAAATACCTTCAATTATATTATCATAATAAGTAAATGATAATGAAACTTTATCATCTAAGAATCTAAAGTCACCACCTATTTCCCATTCTGTTTTTAATTCAGGTTCAAGATTTGGATTACCAAGGTTATTATCTAACCTAAAACCTCCACCAAACAAATTACTATCTAGTGGATCACTATAAGTTGAATAACCAAATCCTCCTTCAGCAAGAGTCTCAAATTTATGAGCAGCAGGTTGTACACCTACTTGTCCCCATGAAGCTCTCAGCTTAGCAAAAGAAAGCGCATTAGACTGAATTACATTCTCTGTTAATACCCAGGCTGCATCTGCAGATGGATAGAAGAATGACCCACTTATTGTTGAAGAAGCTTCTTGAGTACCAGATATGTTTAAAAATAATTCGTCACTTATATCAAAGTTTAGAATTGCATATCCTCTATTTGATCTTCTAAATGCTTTAGCACCACTAAATGTTGATGCTTCTGAAGATGTGTTTAAGGCTGTAGTTCTCTTTGTAGAGTTAACCAAAAATCCTGTTATATTTCCAGATACTCTAGAATACTTTCTATCATTATAGCTCCAACCTAGAGTTGTTGTTAAGTTAACTTCATCGGATAATTGAAAGTTTGCCTTACCAATTATATCTAAAGCAGAGTTTCTAATATCAAAAACATCCTCTTGATATTGACCAACAGCTCTTGAACTTGCATCACCAACTGGGAAGAAATAAGTTCGTTTGTCATCAGCAAAATCTAAATTACCTCTGGTTATTATTTGTAGCCAATTAGTTGGTTTAATAGTAATTTGAGGAGTTACTGTTACTCTGTTTACCCTTGTACTTGATTCTTGCTCATTAACAGTCCATAATGGATTTGTATATGACTGATTTGAACTTTGTCCAATTGACTTTCTGTATGACCTACCTCTATTTATGTATTCTACCCCACTAGAGCTATAGTACGTACCTTTATAGTCTCTTCCATCAAAGTCTGGAGGAGTTCTTAATAGTCCAAGCATTAAACCTGATACATTAGAACTTTGTTGTATTCTATTAGAATTAGTATATGTGTATGACATTCTTGATGATAGAGTAATTTTATCATTTAATTTTGCCTCATAATTAAGTCTAGCATTGGTTCTTTCATATGTAGCATTTTTTATAACACCATCTTGGTCAAGATGACCTAAACTAAAGAAATAATTACTATTTTCATTACCCCCGCTTATAGTCAAGTCATTTTGTAAAGCATTACCTGTTCCAAAAATAGAGTTGAAATTTTCATCAACAAAAGTATCTTTAGAATTCTTTTTGGAAATAGCTTGGTATTGTCTCCCGCTATCTGCCACAAAGTATGCTCCAGATTTATATTCATCTTGACCTCCAGCTCTATCAGGTATATAATCTCCCCAAGATTCTGCTCTTGTCTCACCATACACTCCAGATCTACCTTGTCCCCATGTATTTTGCATAGGTATTCTCTCGGAAATTTCATCAAAAGAATAAGATGACTTGAATGAAATTTTTGCTTCGCCTCTTTGCCCCTTTTTAGTTGTTATAACAACTACACCATTTGCAGCTCTACTTCCATATAGAGATGCTGCAGATGCACCTTTTAAAACGTTGACTGATTCTATATCACTTGGATTGATATCATTAAGACGAGATCCCTGTGTTACACCACCATTACCTCCAGTTATGTTATTACCACCAGCATATGTGGTTGTATTATCAAGTGGCACACCATCTACAATTATTAAAGGCTGTATTGAACCATCAATTGTATTTGCACCTCTAATTCTTATTGTACTTCCAGCACCAGGATCACCATTAGATCTGGTAATTCTAACACCTGAAGCTTTTCCACTAAGGGCATTAACTACAGTAGGTTCAGCAGACCGAATTACATCGTCTGTATCTATTACTGAAGATGTTGATCCCTGTTGATCTCTTATTGCAGCAAAACCAAGAGCAGTAACAACTACTTCTTCAAGTTCATTATCTAGCTGAAGAGAAACATTTATATTAGATTGACCTGCAAAAGTTATAAATTCAGTTGTATAACCAATAAAACTAATTGCAAGAACATCTCCTTGATTAACAGCAATTTGAAAGTTTCCATCAAAATCAGTTGAAACACCAGTACTAGTTCCATCAATAACTACGTTTGCACCAGGAAGAGGCACTCCATTTTCGTCACTGACAAGACCTGAGACAGATGTTTGTCCAAAAGAAATTAAGGAAAATATCAAAAATACTGCACTAAGTATTATTCTCATATTTAAGTTAATTTTTATTAATTTTTTGATAATATAGCAAATAAGTTATGAATATCACAAAGCTTAATATATTTTTTTAAATCTACATTATGGAGAATGCTACATATACATGAGAAAAATGCGGTATGTCTGTTAAAAGTCAGTGTGCAAAGTGTGATGAACCTCTTCAGAATAAAACTATTACAATCGATAGTGGTGATGAAGTTCAAGTATCGTTCTGCCCTCAATGTGACGGGATGATAAAATCGCCTATGTGCTGTGGAATGGATATGTCTTGCGAACTTTAATTTCAAATAATTAAACTAGTCCTTATCAATAACTGGATATTCAACTCCAAGTTGCTCCATATAAGTATCATATTTGGTCTCATCAAAGTAGAATTTCTTCATTTCATCCCTATATTTTTCCATTTTATCACTATTTAAATATACTGGTGGGGGATCCTTTTGTGAGATCATAGGTCTGTAAAAATCCTCTTTGCTTTGAACATTTTCAAAATAATCCTTAGCCTCAACAAGTTTCTCAGGTTTCAATAAAAAGTCTAGTACAGTCATAGCAACCACTTTTGCTCCAGCATTAGCACCTTTGTGAGCAATTGGTGTGGCAGATGCAATACTAGCAGACCAGTGATGTGAAGTTATATTAGGAATATTTGAAGGAAATCTAAGAACTACTGTTGGAACTTTCCATGAAACATCTCCAATATCATCAGATCCACCACTAACGTTGTAAGGAAGAGGCTTTCTTAGTGGAGCTAATTTAGTAGCAAGTCCATTTGCTGACTCCAATCCAATTTCTTTTTGAACTGCTTTTGCAAGAGCTTGATCGGCTTCAGACCACTTTGGTAATCCAACTGTTTTTATATTTTCATACATTTCCTCTGCAATTATTTTATTGAAATGTCTTGGCCAAGCAGCTCCAAGAACTTCGGACTCATAAGTTGTATTTGTCATTAGTGCAGCTCCTTCAGCCATTTTGTTTGCAACATCATACAAATTCATAATCCCCTTGTAAGTAATTTCTCTTAAAAAAAACCAGATTGATGCTTTTGAAGGAACCACATTTGGTTGATCACCAGATTCTAGGAAAATTGAATGAGATCTATGATCTGGATGTAGATGCTCTCTTCTATAATTCCATCCAATATTCATTAATTCTGCTGCATCTAATGCACTTTTTGCTCTCCATGGTGAACCAGCAGAGTGAGCAGTTTCTCCACTAAAACTATATTTTACAGAAATTAGTCCAGTCCCCGAAGGTCTACCCCATGAAGTTGACATATTTGAACTCACATGAGTGAAGATGCACATGTCTACATTATCAAAATAACCATCCCTAACATACCATGCTTTGGAACCGAGTATCTCCTCTGCAACTCCAGGCCATAATAGTAATGTTCCATTAATATTATTTTCAATCATAACCTTTTTTATAGATAGTGCAGCTGTAATTACAATTGGAAGTCCAATATTATGTCCTTCACCATGACCAGGAGCGCCCTCAACAACTGGTTTTTCATAAGCTACCCCAGGATACTGCGAAGTAGATGGAACTCCGTCGAAGTCACTTCCTAATGCAATAACTGGTCCTCCTGAACCATTTGACCACTTAGCTAACCATGATGTTGGAATGTCAGATATATTATACTGTAACTCAAATCCATTTTCCTCAAGAATATTACTCAAATATTTTGATGTTTCAAATTCCTGAAATCCAAGCTCACCAAAACTAAAAACCTTGTCAATCATAACCTGAGTCGCCTTTTTATCATCCTCAACCATCTGGGATACCTGAGTCTTAAGATTATTTATTTTTCTCTTTGAAAAATTTTGTGAATATGTATTGTTTATAGATCCTGCTATTAGAAGGAAGAATATAATTTTCTTGAATTTGCTCATAATTGAAATTTAATAATAATGTCTTTTAAAAGATTCTATAGCAGCATAATCCGCAAGTCCCATCTTTTTATATTTTTCGGCAGTTTCACTATTTCTTTCTTCAGCTCTTACCCAAAATTCTCTAAGGTCTTGACCTTGGAACATAACACCGTCTTTTTGAGTTTGATGGAAAAAAATTGCCTTTCTTTTTCTCAGTACTTGAGCTGGACTCATTGGAACAGCCATGTCAATATCATGAACATCCCAATCCAGCCATGCTCCTCTGTATAACCACAACCAACAATCCTTTATAAATTTTTCACTCTTTAATGTATCTAAGGCATCA
>FUFK010048517.1_pt1 | contig 17364 bp, 8 predicted proteins | sample 1021851 | NCBI WGS metagenome assembly FUFK01 (sample SAMEA51879418, study PRJEB19060) | metagenome | reverse complement strand
TTCGGGGACGCATGACTCCTAAGCATGGAACGGGGCTTAGGTATATGGAGATGACACATGAAAGTTACTTTCGTATATCGTGGCGTTGCTTACACAAGAATAATCGGTTAAGCGATCCGGGAGGTGCAAGTCCTCCCTATTCAATTTGGCTTTTGCCCTCTAAGGAGGATACCATCAGCCGTATATACGGTGGGATAGACCACAAAACGTTAGAGTCTCACGTTAGACCAAACGAGATTCACATATTTTCAGATCTGAAGACGATAATTTATACCTTTAATTTTTAACCAAAAAAATGGCACAACAATCCAGCACTAACCCTGCCTCACAAACCAATCTGGGTAGGATAAATGGTGGAACAAACGCCCTTAATAATAGAGATTTATATTTAAAATTATTTAGTGGCGAAATGTTCAAAGGATTCCAGCACGAAACAATTGCTAGGGATCTTGTAATGAAGAGAACTTTGAAGAACGGTAAGAGTCTTCAGTTCATCTACACTGGACGCACAAAAGCCGAGTATCACACACCCGGTAACAGCATTCTAGGTAACGACCAGAAGGCTCCTCCAGTGGCAGAAAAAACCATAACATGCGATGACCTATTAATCAGTTCTGCATTCGTGTATGAGCTAGATGAAACACTCGCACATTATGAATTGAGAGGAGAAATTTCCAAGAAGATTGGATATGCTCTTGCTCAAAAGTATGACCGTATGATCTTTAGATCAATTACTCGTGGTGCACGTAAAGACTCTCCAGTCTCTATGTCTAACTATGAAGAACCCGGTGGTACACAAATCCAAGTTGGTGGCGGTTCCGATGCTGACGATGCTTATGACTCTACTCACCTAATCAATGCTTTCTATGATGCAGCTGCTGCACTAGACGAAAAAGGGGTGAGTACACAAGGACGAGTTGGTGTTCTAAACCCACGTCAATACTACGCACTTATACAAGCTGTTGGTTCTAACGGTCTAGTAAACAGAGATGTTCAAGGTACTGCATTGCAGTCTGGTAATGGCATCATTGAGATCGCTGGTATCAAGATTTATAAGTCAATGAATATCCCATTCTTCAGTAAGTATGGTACTAAGTACGCTCCTTCTTCAGGTGCTAGTGCTTCTACAGACCTTGCTACTGTTGATCCCGGAAANACAGGTGACTTNGTATCAGAATCTATTGAAACTGGTACAGCTGCTACAGCNAACAACTANGGTGTACGNAACAACTATGGTGCAANCACNGCTTTTGCTAATAGCTGTGGACTAATNTTCCAGAAAGAAGCTGCTGGTATCGTTGAGGCAATCGGTCCTCAAGTACAAGTAACTTCAGGGGATGTGTCCGTTGTTTATCAAGGTGATGTAATCCTTGGAAGACTAGCTATGGGAGCAGACTACTTGAATCCAGCTGCTGCTGTTGAATTGTTCGCAGGAACTTCAACTAAGCCAACTGCATTCTAATTTATACATTTATACGGGAGCTTCGGCTCCTTTTTTTTTATTATGGCTACCTCTACAGTTGCAATCGATACCGAACTATCCGCAGTCAATTCTATACTGGGAGCCATCGGTCAATCTCCACTTACAACTTTAAATTTTACTAATCCAGAAACAGCATTTATTTATAATATTCTTGAGGAAACAATTAAAGACGTTTTAAATGAAGGTTGGCATTTTAATACTGAACATCATGTACCAGTTAGACCTGATAGTAATGGGCATTTAATTATCCCTACAACTTATTTAAGGTATGACTTATCTGATGGTGGTGAGAACAGACACATGGATGTCGTTAGACGTAACGGCAGATTATATGACAAAGTAAACCATACTGATATATTTTCAGGAACTATATATTTAGACGTTGTTTATCTATATTCATTTACTGATATACCTTCTGTATTTCAACGTTACATAATTGCAAAATCATCTTCTAGAGCAGCTGCTCAATTAGTTGCTAATGCAGAAACTTTTAAACTTTTACAACAACAAGAAGCTTTATCAAGAGCTGCACTTGTCGAATACGAATGTAATCAAGGTGATCATTCATTCTTTGGCTGGCCGCATGAAACTTCATATAGATCTTATCAACCATACAAATCCTTAAGTAGATAATGGCAAGTATTACACAACAAATTCCAACATTAACTGGAGGAGTATCACAACAAGCTGATGAATTAAAAGTACCGGGACAAGTTAATGTGGCTGACAATGTGTTGCCTGATATAACTCATGGATTGATGAAGCGTCCCGGAGGAAAATTAATAGCTTCTTTAAGTGATAACTCAACCGCTGCTTTAAACTCTGTAGAAAAAGGTCGTTGGTTTCATTACTACAGAGATGAACAAGAACAATATATAGGACAAGTTAGTAGAGACGGTGATGTAAATATGTGGTCATGTTCTGAAATATGGCAACCTAATACATACCAAACTGGAACTTTTACATATTCAAATGGAACAGTACAAATTATTATTAGTGGTGCTCATGGTTTAACAACTAATGATTATGTAGATTTCTTTTCTCCAAATTCAACATATCCTAGTGGTAAATATCAAGTTACTAATTCTGCGAGTGGGGGTTCTGTAAATGCCTTTACAATACAACTACCTACTGGACTTCCATTTATTGCTGGAGGTTCAGCTATATCTTGTAGCTATGGTAAGAGATTATTTTTACCCGGTGAATCAGTTCCTGTTACTTATACCTCTTCAGTATCATCTGCCTTAACAAGTTATCTTACTCATTCTAATGATGAAGATATACAAACTTTAAGTGTTAATGATACAACCTTTTTTACTAACAGAACTAAAGTCACTGCAATGGGGTCACAAACAGCTCCAGCGCGTACAAATGAAATATTTATAGAATTAGATCAAATTAAATATGGAGCACAATACGCTCTTAATTTGTTTGACAATACAACTTTAACTCCAGTAACTACAGCAACTAGAATTAAAGTAGAACGTACTAGAGACAGTAATAATTATTGTAATAGTAGTGGTGCTATAGTTACTCATCAAAACAGAAGTAATGAATCAACTAGATGTAGTGCTGCTGGAGAGAATGGAGATGATAGAGCACCAAACGTTGGTACAGATATTTTTTATATAACTGGAGGTGCTACGTTAAGAGATGACAATCCAGTTTCTTTAAGAAGTTCAGCAACACCTTACTATGACTATATAGCTACTGTTTATAACTCAAGCAATGTTGCTTATACAGGTGCAGCTCTTGCAGCTAAAAAAAATCTTATATTTCGCATAACAACCACTGGTCAATCTACACCTGTAGGTAGCAGTACTAACGTTTCATATAGAACTAGATATACAACCAATAACGATTTCTTATTTGGTGGTGAAGGTTGGGCAGTTGGTGATTATGTAATGGTATTTATGAAAGATGCCTTATATAAAGTNACGGTAGAAGNTANAAGTACAANNCAAATACAAGGNANNATTGGNGGATCNTCTCAAGGAATTATTAGACCTANTCCAACNTCNTTTGANTCNAAAACAAACGTAACTGCTTCAGCAATATTAGGNGAATTAAAAACACTTCTAGATGCAACAAGTGTATTTAGTGAAGTCAAACAAATAGGTAATGGTTTATATGTTAAACGTACACCTAACATTGTAGGTGGTGTAGATCAGAATGCTTTTAATGCTTCAACACCAAATACTAAATTAATGAATGTTGTATCTGGTGAAGTACTAACAGTCGATGATTTACCNAAAGAATGTAAGCATGGAATGGTTGTAAGGGTTGCTAACAGTCAATCTGAAGATGATGATTATTTCTTAAAATTCTTTGGAGATAATGATTTAGATGGTAAAGGTGTATGGGAAGAATGTCCTAAACCCGGAGTTGAGATTCAATATGATCCAGCAACAATGCCAATCCAATTACAAAGAAGTAATACAGGAGAGAATTTTGTTTTAAATCAAGTTGCATATGAAGAAGCGCAATGTGGTGATACTGATGCTTTAGGTGGTACAAACCCAAGAGCTTCGTTTGTAGGTCATCCAATAAACAAGATGATTTTCTTTAGAAATAGATTGTGCATGCTTAGTAATGAGAATGTAATTATGTCTCGTCCGGGAAACTTTTTTAATTTCTGGGCTAAGACTGCTACAACTTTTTCTAATATTGACGTTATTGATGTTTCGTGTAGTTCTGAGTGGCCGGCTATTGTTTATGACGCTATTCAAGTTAACGCTGGATTACTAATATTTACTAAAAATCAACAGTTTATGTTGACTACTGATAGTGATATTTTAAATCCATCTACTGTAAAAATTAATGCTTTATCATCTTATAACTTTAATCATAAAACTAATCCTATTTCTTTAGGTACAACTATTGGTTTCTTAGATAATGCTAATAAATATAGTAGATTTTTTGAGATGACAAACATCCTAAGAGAGGGTGAACCACAAGTTGTAGAACAAAGTAAAGTTGTTTCTGAATTATTTGCAAGAGATCTAAAACTTATTTCTAACTCAAGAGAAAATAGTATAATTTTCTTTAGTGAAGAAGATACTTCAACGCTGTACGGATATAGATATTTTACTAGTGGTAGAGAAAGAGCATTACAAGCTTGGTTTACATGGACTTTAACAGGTACAATTCGTTATCACTGCATGCTAGATGATGCTTTATATGTTGTTGTACGTAATGGTAATAAAGATCAATTACTAAGATATTCAGTTCATTTAGATGATGAAGGACATTACGTGACTGATGGAGCTGATTATCCAGTTCATTTAGACCATAGCTATAAAATAACTGCTGGTCAGGCAACATTTAATCCAAACTCTAAAACAACTACTTTTGCAGTACCAACTGGATTTTTAAATACAACAGCTGAAAAAGCTGCATTCGATACTGATGATGAAACAAACCTTGGTCACTATGGTGTGATAGGTATTGAAAGTGGTACTGGCAATTATGAATTACAAGGTAATTGGTCTCAAGGTGTTACTTCTACTACCATAACCAATGGTGGATATGGATGGAATTCAGCACCAAAAATACTTATTACAGGTGGTGGAGGTGCTACAGCAAAAGCTTCATGCACTATTGATTCAGTTACTGGAGCCGTGACTTCTATAAATATTGATGACACTGGCTATAACTACACTTCAGCTCCAACTCTTACATTTGGAAATGCATGGCAAGCAAACAATGCTTACGTAGTAGGTGATCAAGTAGTTAATGGTGGTCAAATATATACATGTGATACAGCAGGAACTTCTGCTGCATCTGGTGGACCATCAGGTACAAGTGACGATATTGTCGATGGTACTGCTCGATGGGATCATAGTGGAATTGTTCCTACAGTTACGGCAACAATAAGTGGTGATTTTATAATTGGCTATAACTTTGATATGCAAGTTGAATTACCAACTTTGTATAGAACATTTACTGAAAGTGGTGGAACTAGATCAGATACTAGATCCGATTTAATAATACACAGAGTTAAATTTAGTTTTGGTAAAGTTGGAGTTTACACCGTCAATATAAAAAGACAAGGTAAACCAGACTATGTTGAAGTTATAGAAGTAAATAAAGCTNATACTGTTNAATCAAACTCTTTGACTTTCTTAGATTCAAGTTTAGAAACAGTACCGTGNTANGAAAGAAATAAAAAATTAGTAGTAAAANTNAGTTCAAAACATCCATCTCCNGCAACTATGGTTTCATATAGCTGGGAAGGAGATTACAACACAAAATCATATTCACGTGTCTAAATATATCCATCCTGCAACGTCAGAAGCTGCTATTTATGTGGCTTCTAACTTGCTACCAGAAGATCGTTCGGAAGTTACTGAGGGTCATGGACATGATCCTAAGCAAGCTATCATCGACAGTCTGTCAGATTGCGATGCTGTGTTTTTCAAAGTACCGAATGGTGAAATTGCAGGAATGGCGGGTGTATATCCAAATGGGCAGATCTGGATGCTCTGTACACATGCCATTCAAAAATATCCNCATACGTTTGCTCGTGAAGCTAAACGCTATGTGAACAGTAGACAAGAGAAGTTGCTCTGGAACATCGTTGATAAACGAAACAGAGTTCACTTAAAACTTCTTAAATTCCTAGGGTTCAAATTTTTACGGGAATTAAAACATGGACCAAATAATTTATCCTTTATAGAATTTTGCCGTGTGTGCCCCTAGTGCAGTAATCGGTGGTGTAATGCAAATCGGAAAAGGTATTGCAGGAAGTATGCAAGCCAGAGCCGAAAATGCTCGCAGGAAAAGAGAGTATCAAAGAGCTTTAGAAATACGTAAACGTAACTGGCTACAGAAGACTTCTCTTTATAGTGCGAAAGTTAATAAATACACTATTGATTTAAATGAAAATGATTTAGCAGCGAATAGAGCGTATGCTAAAGCTCAAGCCGAATTGAGCGCAAAACAAGGAGCTGCTATTGCAGCTAACGAAACCAGCTATATGAAAATGGTTCGTGACAAACTTGGTAAAGTTGCAGCGTCAGGTCAAACTGGACGTTCAGCAGCGAGATTAGAAACAATGGTTTTAGCTGAATATGGTCGTCAAGTTGGCAGAAGAGCATTTGCCTTAACTAGATCACGTGAAGCTTATGAAGAGAATGTAGAAGGAATCAGAAGAGCACAAGTAAGTAATAGAAATAAACTATTCTCAAATGTTGCCTTTGTTCCAGTTCCCGGGTTAGCACCTAATCCTCCACAAATGCAGAACACAACAATGCCACTCTTCCAAGGAATCCTTGGAGCAGCTAAAACTGGATTTGAAGCTTGGGAAGATAAACAAGAACTTAAATGGTATGAANACAAGCAAGNAGACCAGCAAGGAGGAGGATGACTAACTCATTTCAAGGAGGTACTTTTGATCCAGTTGAATCAGAAGATTATGTAGCACCTTTATCCCAAAGCTACAAAGAGATTAATGCTGACATGGATAATTACTGGACTCAGGAACTCAGTAATGAAAAATANAAAGCACAAGATGCTGGTAAAGGTCTTGAAGCTTTATCACAAATGTCAGGAACCGTATCTGAATATTTAGCAAAAAGAGAAGAGAGAAAAAAGAAAGAAGATATTATTAAAGGTCATATGTGGTTAAAAGATAACCCATTAAGTATTCTTCAACAGGAAGAGTTTGACGCAGAAGTTGAAAGACTTAAAGCTGAAGGTAAAGAACTTGATGAGTTTCTAGCAAACTATGAAAAGAAAGAAGGATCTGATATCTGGACTTCACAAAGCTTTCGTGACCTTAATGCTGCTGAAAAGTATGGAGCAGTAGTTAAACATGTAGAAGGTATTGTCGAAAGATATGATCCTTCTAATGATCCAAAAATGCAAAATGCTGTATCTTATGAAGAATTTGAAACAGCTAAAGGTGATGCCAGTAGAAGACTTTATGAACAAATAGGTGATATAAATTCTGCTTTAGTTTATAAGCATGTAATTGGAGCACAGAAAGAAAAAGAACAAGCAGCTTATCAGAAATGGTATGCCAAACGTGAAAAAGAAACTAAAGAAGAACGTGTAAAGATTGCTACTAATGCTTTAGAAAGCTGCATGCTTAATGGGCAGATAGGTTGTCATACAGATTTCTTAAATAAAAGATCACCATATGTAGGTCAAGGTAACGCTAATAAAGAATATTTTACTGCTTTAAATAATCTTGCTCAGAGAGGTAAACTCACTAGCAANATGATTACAGATATTGAATTAANGCATAGNAAAAATAGAATCACATCTACAGCTGACGGTAAAGAATATTGGTTTAATGATTTNCATTCTGAGGAGTGGGATAAGGTTAAAAAATCTGCACNTGATGTTGANAGTAGAATGATGANAGAAAAGCANNAAGCAAAAGATGCAGCTGCTGTTGCTGAATTAGATCAGACTTTAAAAGATTTACAAGGAGATAATTTTGATGCAACTAAGGGTTACAGTCCCGAAGCAATATCAGAATTACAAAGATTACAAACTAAATTTGTTACTACAGGAGTTACTGGCACACCTTTAACAAGAGTTAATAACATTCTTAATTTTGGTGGTGAAACACAAGTAACAGCTCGTTTACAAAAAACAGCTGCTTTAAAAGAAGCTGAAACGGGAGTATTAACAACTGAAAGATTAAATGAGAAATATCCACTTCTTAGAGATGATGATGAGTTAAAAGCAAAAGCAAAAGCAAATGATCCTATTTATGGTAAACGTACAGTTCATAACAAAGCGATACAAGCAGAGATAAAAAGTACAATTCAAATTGAAGGTGGTACAGCTGATGAGCTTTTAGTTATAGATCATTTTCAAACTAAGTATGCTTTATTAGTTAATACTTTAGATGAGCAAGGAGTACAAGAACCTCAAGAAGAAGCATTAAAACAAATACAAGCAGAAATTCAACAAGCTAAAGATTTAGATGAAGATCGAGTAAAAAATAATGAAACTTGGTATAAGCGTGGTGAATGGAGAATGCTTGGTATGGATACGACTCCTGAAGCAGCTACTAAATTTAATAATGAACTTACGCTAAAACTTAAAAATGTAGGTAAAGCAATCCAAGATAACGGTATAAGTGTCTTAGATACTCAACAATTATTCGATCCTGAAGATCTTAAAGAATGGGATAAAGGTAAAAGAATACCATTATTCGCAACTAAGTTAGCTGATAAATTAAATACTTTAGGACATAGAACTGAAGATGATCAATTATTTACTGGCTATGATGTTATGCAAAGGCAAAAGAAAATAGCAAATATTGAAACTTTAGATGATCCATCCTCAGTCAAAGCATATAAAGAACTTAGTGTTGATGCACAGAAACTATGCCGTCAAAATTCTTCTAACTGTACCACTAGAGCATTAGCTACAAGTGGTAAAGAGAATACAGATTTTATACCTTTTGAACAAGGTGAAGATATGAAATTATTTGCAGAAGAAAATGGTACTACTTTTTCTGAATTTGCAGCTAGTTTAGAAATCTTGCCAAAATTAAATCTTGATTTTGGAGCTGAAAATCCTTTCGCATCTATGGATGAGTATGACTGGTTAGAGTACAACAAAGCAGTTTGGAAATATAGCGGAGGTACAAATAAAGAAGCATTAGAAGCAACTAAGCGTGATGCTTTTAAAAGTTAGGTACAACAATTTTAATAAGAAATGAATGATCCTATAAAGGATGAGATAGAAAAAGTAGTTCCACAAGTTGCAAATGTTTTTCAAGATGAAATTGATGTTTTAAATCAACAGAACCAAATATTTCAATCAGGTGTTGACCAAGGTCAAGAAGCAACTACTGACACATCTCAACCACAAACAGAGACTTCTACGGAAGTCGAACAAACACAAGAAAAGGAACCTCTTAAACAAGGAGAGAACCCTTTACAAAATAGAGAAGACTTTGATGCTAACGTAGAAATTTACAGAGAAGGAATGAAAAAATCCTTTTCTGAATCGTTTGGCAAACAATCAGGTAACGTATTAAATCCACTGAACTGGGCTAATTATCCTGCTGCTGCGGGAGCTGGTTATACAGATTTCTTAGTTGATACTGTCAATTTAATACCCGGAGTAAACGTTCCAAAATTACCTAAATACGAAAGTGAAAGTTTACAAGGTGTCAGACAAATGGCATCTATAATTATTCCATCTATGTCTCTTACAAACTTATTTAGAAGAGGTGCATTAGGTTTGCATGGAAAACTTAAATGGGCTTTAGGTGATAAGAAATTTGTAAAATGGTTTGGTGAAATGGGAGTTGCAGCTGGAGCTGGAGCTGTTGTTGATCAAATAAATGAATATAACGAATTCGATGATAATGCAACTGGCTCATTAAAGAAGATGTGGCCGCAGACTTATGGTTGGGTTCCTGATGAGATAGCAACTTTAGATTCTGATAGTCCAGATACTAAAAGAATGAAGAATCGAAACGAAGGTATTGGATTAAGTATGTTCGGTGATTTTTTATTAGGTGCTACAAAGATAGCTAGAGCATTAAAAAATACAGATGAAGCTCTTAGTTGGATTCCTAAAAATGAGGAAGCTGCAAAGTTTGTTAAAAAAGCTTATAAGAAAACTAAAAAAGGTGAAATTGATACCGAGATAACTGTCAACAATCAACGTAGAGTTAAAGAGTTTGATGAGATTGGTCGATATAATTTAGAACAAGCTGGAGATATTGACTTAGATAATCCAATTAAAGGTGTACATGATGTATATGACGACTACGAAGTAGGATTCAGATCTACAGATCCCGGAGGAATAGTCTCAGCTCAATTTGATTCAGTAAGAATTGCTAAAAATATTGATAGCGTTCATGGTGATGTTGGAAGTATTTATTCTGATTCAGCATTAAAGGCAACCATCAATTCTAAAGACGGTGGTCATATGACATTTAAAGAGTTGGTAAAACAAATTAAATTAGATGTTGAATGGCATTCACCTAAAGGTGTAAAGATAACTCATAAAGAAGCGGTAGAAGTAGGAGAAGATATTGCAGCTGCTCTATATGAATTTGATGATACTTCTCAAATGAAAAGACTTCTTTCTAATTTTGAAGGAGTAGATGTTGATACTGGAGCTAAGGTTTTAAAAACAGAAGGATATGTAGGAGTTACTAAAGCCATAACAAAATACTTTGATGACTATATGAACATGGATCTAGCACGTGCTCAGGGATATGTATCTGAATCATTAGCTGACCAAGTTACTGGATTAGCTGAAGGTATGAGAGTAATGGATGGTACGACTGCTGTTCAAAATGCACAAGAACAAATCTTAGATAGACTACAATTCTTGATGACTATAAAAGGTCAGACTGCATATGCTAGAGGTAGAGCATTAAACATGCTTAACCTTTGGAACAGACTTAATCCTTTCAGTAAGTATGGTAAGAAATTAGACTTTTCTAATTACGGTGGTAAGAAGAAAGTTATGGATAATGCTTATAAATACTTAAAAGAAAATAGTGAAGAGACATTACAAAATTTTGAAGAGATAGCAGAAGAATCAGCACAAGCAATCGAAACTATTCGTGCATTAAGTAAAGAAAAACCAGAGATGTTAAAACCTCTTTTCCTTGCTTATGAGTTTACTGACGGACGAGTAAAAGATATTGCTACTTTAAATAGATATTTTAAAGAAAGTACTGGTGTATTTAAGAAAGCTTTAATTGATACTAATGGTGAATTTGATTCAATGTTCATGCAAGGTGTCTGGGGCAATATTTATAACTCTGTACTATCTGCTGTCGGTACTCCATTAAAAGCATTTGCATCTAACCTAGCAATCATGGTTGAGAGACCTATTACTACATATGCAGGAGCAATACTTTCTCGTGATATAGATACTATTAGAAAAGCTAACTACATGTACTTCAGTGGTATTGGAGAAAATACCCAACGTGCAATGGATCACTTCAAAACTGTTTTTAGAAAAGCATGGACAGATCCCGGGTCAGTTGGCTACATAATGAGATCTGATATTGCCATTAAAAATGAAGGTAATATACAAGCTCTTAAAGCTATTGCTGAAGTAGCAGAAAAAGAAGGAAATCTTGGTCCCTCTGTACTAGTTGAACGTATAGAGATGATGAACGATATAGCTGAACATCCATGGCTTAGATATAGTGCAAACTCTATGACTGCAATGGATGGTTTTACTAGAGCTTGGATTGGAAGTATTGAAGCAAAAGGTAGAGCATACGATCAGATAATGTCAAAAGGTCAAAAGCTTACAGCAGCAAGAGTTAACAGGATTCAGAAAAAAGCATACGATCAAATGTTTGATAGTAATGGCATGATTACTGACACTGGTGTGGAATATGCCAGTAAGGAAATTGCTATGAACCTTGATAATCCTACTGTTGATTCTTTAAATGTTCTTATTAAAAAACTACCTTTATTAAGACCTTTCTTAATGTTTCCAAAAACAGCTACCAACATGATGGCGTTTACTGCTACTCATAGTCCAGCTGGTTTATTTTTTGATCAACTAAATAAATTTGGAAAACCATTTGAGGAGATGGCTCAATCAGATGTTTTAAGACTTTTACAAGAAAGAGGTATAGATACTAAAAATGTTAACTTGCAATCGGCATACAATACTATTCGAGCTGAATTAAAAGGTAGAAAAGCTGTTGGATTTTTAATGGTTAGTGGCGCAGCTGCTATGTTTACTGGCGATAGATTACATGGCAATGGTATTTACGATAAAACCAGACAACGTACTAGGCAACAATTAAATTGGAAACCTAGAAGTTATAAAGGTTGGGATGGTAAGTGGTATAGCTATGAAGGTTTAGGAGCTATTAGTGATTGGATTGCTATGACAGCTGATGTGATGGATAACTTTGATGTACCAACTCTTGGTGCATTTGGTCCCGGAACTAATGTTGGAACTCTTGATGAAAATAGTCTTGAAGTAAACATGGGTAAGATGGCATATATTCTTGGAGCTAACTTAACTAACAAAAGTTTCTTAGCTGGATTAGAACCTATGTTTGACGTGCTACAAGGAAACCCTTCTGCTATTTCAAGATGGACAGCAAGTTTTGGTAGTGGATTACTTCCATATAGTGGTTTAAGAAATGAATTCTCTAGAGTATTAACACCACAACTTAAAGAACAAGAACAAGAATTTACACAGTTATTTTTCAACCGTAACCCAGTTTTAAAATCACAACTACCAAATGCTTATGATTGGATGGATGGAGGTTTAATTAGAGAACCAGATAATTTCTTTGTTAGAGCGTGGAATGCTTATTCTCCTATTTTTAAAGTAGGTGAAGAAATGTCACCTGAAAAAGAATTTCTTGTAGAAATAGAATTTGATGGTAGACCACANCTTAATAAGAATGGTAATGGNATTGAATATACTCCTGAAGAAAGATCTCAAGTTACTGAACTAATGGGTCAAGATGGTTTCTTTAAAGAACAAGTAACAAAAATAATGAACAGCCCTGATGGCAGAGAATTTAGATCTTTATATAAAAAAGCTGCTAAAAGTGGTGCTGTTATAGATAGAAAGAAATTTATATTTTTACAAAATAAAGTAAATGATGCTCTTAGAAAAGCACAAATGTATGCAGAGAAACGAATCCAAAATAGAGGATCGGTTCAAGAAAAAACATACTACAACGAAAGAATTAAAAAAGCTACAGAACGAGGTGACATAGACGAAATCCTATTACTTCAAAAAGAAGCTGCACGCTTATAAACCACCCGCCAACTAAATAAACAATACGTTTGTAATAACAAATGGCGACAACTGAACATTTTTACGCGGGAACAGGTACTCAAACCTCGTTCCCTTTTGAATTCCCATATTTAACAGAATCAGATGTATTTGTTGAACTTTACAATAGTTCTACAGGTAATTTTGATTTAAAACAACTGAATACTAGTGGTCAGAATAATGACTACTCCATATCGAATACAAACATTGTTTTTAATACAGCTCCCCCACAAATCGCTGGTATTGATAACATTCATATTTATAGAAATACTGACGTTGAAACAGCGAAGGCGGTTTACAATACAGGTAGTGCAATAAGAGCACAAGATTTAAACAATAATACAGATCAAGCATTATATAAATTACAAGAAGGTACACAGTTAATAACAACTGGGGACATAAAAAACGAAGCAATTGATAGTTCTAAAATTAAAGATGGAACTATTGTTAATGCTGATATAAGTACTACAGCTGCAATAGACGTTAGCAAATTAGCTGCTGGTACAGCAGGACAAATACTACAAACTAACGCTGCTGGTACAGGTGTTGAATTTTCTAGTAATCTAGACCTTCCCGGAAATCTTGTTGTAACAGGATCTATAAGTGGAGGAACAATTAATGCTACTACAGTAGATAACTTAGACTCAAGTTCATTTGTAAGATCAGATGCCAGTGACGAACTAACAGGCGCATATTACTCATTACGTGGACATCTTCCTAGTAGTTCATCAAACTTAGCAGTTATACGAGGAAGAGATTTAAAACTAGTGTTTGGACTTGGTAATCAAGACCAAGCTCAAACTATGCAGATCTCAGCTCAAAGAGCTGGAATTGCAGATGGTCTAGGTAATGCAGCTTCCATTAATGATATCAACTTAGGTGCTGGTAATTTAGGATTACCTTACAGTAGTACAGAACTTAACAGTACTAGTATTGGACACGTTGCTCGTATAAGTCTTGGTAGAGCATACATGACGGTTGCAAAACCAAATAATATTTACTCTACTAATCACATAGTTATGAGAGCATCATATCCAGATGGATTGATGTTCTACCATCCAGACACACCTACCCCGGGTGGGTATTACATGTCTGACAACGTAAGTCAGGGTACTAATAGTTATGACCAAAATATAGCTCAAGCTAGAGATGCTGCTGATATGCGTATTATCACAGGCGGTATATTAGCTAAGAATAGAGTAGAAATAGGTTCAAGTAGTGTTACTGGAACCCTGCAAATATCTGGTACAGAAGTAACTTCAATACAAACAACTTTAAGTAATACCGATACTGCATTACCTACTTCAGGTGCTGTTTTAGATCACTTTAGTAATAGTGGTGTTTTATTTGATGTTGTTAGTGATACTACACCTCAGTTAGGTGGTGATTTGGATTGTCTACAAAGAGGAATTAATAACTTAAATAATTTAACTCTTAAAGACGGTAATTCTATCCGCAGCCAAATAATGTTTACTGGTTATGCTGCTAGTGGTGGACCTCAAATAATACATGACACTCAAGGCAATATATCAATTCGTAGTATTTATGGTGGTGGTGGTAGCTATTCTACCGATTGGACTTTTGGACCAGCAAGTGGTGCTCATTCTAGTCTTTCACCTTTAGTATGTACAGATTCTATTTGGGCTAGTGGTTTTGCAGATGTCTACAAACCAACTAAAGAATACTATGTTACTGTTGCCACTAAAGGTGCTAATGAACATAGATACCATGGAACTGGATCTAGTGAAGGATATGTAATACAAGATTATCGAAATAAAGGTTTAAATGCTGTTGGAGCTAACACCCCACTAGGAGATGCTAAACAAGCACCATTCTTATATTTAACAGCTGGAATAACATATAAATTTGATCAATCACAAGCTACTAACGCTAATCATCAATTAGCTTTCTATCTAGAAGCTGATAGGACTACACAATATACTACAGGCGTAACTACCGTTGGAACTGCTGGTAGTTCTGGAGCATATACCCAAATTGCTGTAACTGATACAACTCCAGTAATCTTGCATTACGGATCTACAACTGATGCGTATATGGGTAATAGTATAACTACTAGTACTAATGTTATTAATGCTAATAACCTTAATGCTGGAACTATACCTGATGCTAGATTCCCTGCAACTTTACCGATAACTACTTTACAGCTTTCGGGTGTAAACGTAACTTCTACTGCTGCTGAGATAAACACTTTAGATGGTGTTACTACAAATACATCAGAATTAAATAAACTTGATGGATTTACTGGATCAACAGCTGACTTAAACGAAGTTGTTACTGGTAAGAATGTTGTAGAAACAATTACTGGAAGTGCAACAGATACACAATTACCAACAGCACAAGCTGTTAACGAAAGAATAGTTGAACTTGTAACTGAAGTTGGTGGATTCCATCCAATAGCTAATGAAACAAGTTTCCCAACAACAAACCCAGACATCAATGATGGTGCTGGAACTATTGTTAGTCTTAAATCTTTAAGTAGTGCATTTAGTACAGGTTCAGGAGTTACAACTCATACATTTACTAATGGAGCTGGTTCAGGAAATAATGTAATTATTAATGGATTACCAGCAAGTACAACTTTCCAAGCTGGTAAAGGTTTATTACTAGAAACAACTACTACATTACATACTTATAATTACCATCGACTTGTTTTAGATGAGTCTGGAGTTTCTAATGCTGATGCTTTAGTTTCTGCGTTTAACGAAAGATACTATGGACCNNATGCACTGCTAACCAATCTACAAGACCATCTGGAGCTAACCGTGTAAACGGAGACTTATATTTCAACACCTCTGATGGAAAGATGAAGGTATGGAATGGTAGTCATGCTAGTGGTACTTGGGATGATGTGGCAGCTCCCGGTAATTTCTTTATAAACACATTATCTAGTTCAAGCGGATCAGGAGGAGGAAGTGCAACATTNAANGGNACAGCTACAAGATTTACATTATCTAACCCNCCACTTACAGCTCAACAATTACTTGTTAGCNTCAATGGAGTCNTTCAGAAACCTAATAGNGGAACCTCCCCAAGCGAAGGATTTGCTATTGACGGTGCTGATATTATATTTGCCGCTGCCCCTAATTCTGGTGCTCCGTACTTTATTGTCACCATTGGATCATCAGTAAACATTGGTACTCCAAGTGACGGTACAGTTACATCAGCAAAGATTGTAGATGGAACTATTGTTAATGCAGATATTTCTAGTAGTGCAGGGATAGTCTCTACTAAATTAGCTAAACCTATAGACTTTGCTGACAATGAAAAAGCAAGGTTTGGTACAGGGAATGATTTAGAGATATTTCATGACGGATCAAACAGTTTTATAAAAGATGCTGGTACAGGCGATCTAATTATAAATTCAGATGCTTTTTATGTTAATAATGNTGGTCAAACTGAAAACATGATAAAAGCTTTTGAAAATGGAGCAGTAGAATTATTTTATGACCACAGTAAAAAGTTAGAGACTACAGGTTCGGGAATTACAGTAACAGGTGGGATTATACCTTCTGGTAATATTTCCTTCACTTCTAATAATTCTCAGATACAAACAGGTTCTTCAGGTAATACGCTTGGTATCCAAGGTGGTGCCACAAATATGGGTGGAAGAATTGAATTAAGAGGTGGTAATAGTGATGGTGATATTAGAATGTATGCTCAAGGTGCAACTTCTACACAAGTAGAAAGACTCCGCATCACATCAGGAGGTCTCGTAAGAATCCCAGATAACGGGAAATTTACTGCTGGTGCTGGTGATGACCTACAAATTTTTCACGATGGATCATCTTCAAGAATTTATAATGCAACAGGAGATTTAGTTTTAAGATCTGCTAGTTATTATTTAAATAGTGCAGATGGTAATGCAAATATTATTAAAGGTTTAGAAACTGGTGCAGTAGAATTATATTATAACGGGAGTAAAAAGTTAGAAACAGTAAGTACAGGAGTTGTAGTTTCAGGAAAACTTGAAACAAGTGGTTTTTTATCCGTTGCTGCTGATAACCAAGATTTAAAAGTTGGTGCTGGTGATGATCTAAGAATTTTTCACGACGGAACACATACCAGAATCCATAACAATACAGGTCTTCTTTTAATTGAAGGTGACG
>FUFK010044227.1_pt1 | contig 17367 bp, 18 predicted proteins | sample 1021851 | NCBI WGS metagenome assembly FUFK01 (sample SAMEA51879418, study PRJEB19060) | metagenome | reverse complement strand
AACAGAGCTTGGGGAGAAACATATTCTGTTTTACCAGCAGGACAACAAGCAACTTTATCACAAGGAAGCGTAACACCAGTAGTCGATCATACGGTCCAAGTTTCTGGATTAGATTTATTAACAATCACACAAGGTGTTAATTCAATTCAAATTGATGGCAATGTTACTGTCTTTGTTGGTGAAGACGCTCTACAAAGTTCGATTGGAACATTAGCGAGTATAACAGGAGATGGATTTACAGGTGTTTTATCAGGTCAATCTGTAACCTCTTCAGTGGGTCAAGTTATTCCTGCGCCTAAAATTGAAGTAGGTGTGACAGGTATTTCAATGTCCCTAACTTTAGGAACATTCACACTAGTTCAAACAACAGTCGAATCTGTTACAACAGCGGGATTATTATCAAGTTCAATAGGATCAGTTACACCAATTTCTGTGTACGATGTGACAGGTCAGGCTTTAGCTAGCTCAGTGGGATCAGTATCAATAACTGGTGGTGCTGTTGTTGACGTTTCTGGTATAGGGTTGACAGCAAATATAGGCTCAGTTAATGTAACGGCATGGAGCGAGATTGACCCTGGTGTAAATAATGTTTGGACCGAGGTTGATAGAGCAGCCTAATTTTGATAATATAGGAGTTATATGGCATCATCTTATTCTACAGATTTGAAACTCGAACTTATGGTAACTGGCGAAAACGCTGGTACATGGGGTGATAAAACAAATACCAACTTAAATTTAGTTCAACAAGCCATTGCAGGATTTGAACAAGTTACACTATCTAGTGGTGGAACTTTAGCTTTAGCGATGAGTAACGCTACATTATCAAATGCTAGAAACATGGTAATTAAATTTGCTACTGCATCAATCGCTGCTAGCACAATTTGTACTGTACCTGATGGTATAGAAAAATTTTACATTTTCGATTGCACAGGTTTAACTAACCCAGCAAATTTAACAATTAAGACTGCATCTGGATCTGGATTCACATTAGATGCTGCAAAAATTTATGCAGCCTACGCAGATGGCACAAACTTAAAAGAAATTTCTTTAGACACTTTAGGTGGAACAGTAGCTGCAGCTCAAATAGCTTCTGACGCTGTAACAACAGCTAAAATTTTACAATCAAACGTCACAACAAACAAAATAGCTGATAACGCTGTACGTGCAGCTAATATTTCTTCAAACGCAATAACTTCTGCAAAAATTTTACAATCAAATGTGACGTTAACAAAAATGGCTGCCAACTCTGTTGGACCTAATCAACTTCAATCTACTGCTGTGACGGCAGGGTCTTACACAACAGCTGACATCACAGTCGATGAAGATGGAAGAATTACTGCAGCGTCCACAGGAGCTGCAGGATCNAATGACTTTGTTAGAACATTTCTTTCAGGAGGTAGTCCAACAACTGCAACTTACACTGCACAACCAGGCACAACTAAAATTTTAGCCTACTTATGTGGTGGAGCTGGTGGCGGAGGGACTGGACCGGGTTCGTATGCTAAAGGACCAGGTGGAAACGGTGGTATAGGAATATTTTCTGCCACTATATCNTCTCCAGCACCATCACCTTTTACTGCACCCTTTACAATTGGAGGTGGTGGAGGCGCTCAAGGAACAGGACCAATGGTTTATTCAGGACAGGCTGGTGGCGATTCGACTTTTGCTAACCCAGCAACAATGACTGCTACTGGAGGAACAGGTGGTTCTGCAGTTCCAGCACCCAATCATCCTCCAACAAACCAACAAGGCTATGCTAGAGGCGGAACAGGTGGTACTGCGAGTGGCCCAGCGTTGTTAATAAATTTATCACAACCAACTGGATTTCCAGGAAACTTAAATAATAGAGATGACGAAGCTGTTGCTCCATTCAAAGCAACTTTCGTAGCTGATCCTGATGCCCCATCAAGCTCTGCTGAATTTGGTGTTTATGGTGTAGGTGGTTCATCTACAAGTCCACAAATGAGTTCAAATGCTGGGCGTCCAGGTGCACTTTTAATACTTGAGGATAAATTAAGCTAATGGCTGTAATATTTTTTAACATAAGCGGAGCGGCTGTTTTAGGTCTTAGAGATGAAAATGATCTTAAACTTCTAAGAGGAGATTTCGATATAGTCAAAGCTGACGGAAGATTAAAAACTGTTAGTGATGATGATTTTAATAGTTANATTTGTGGAGAAAAGTTTGCTAGTTTAGATGGAGACAATGTTGTTTTTAACAGTTCTTTAATTCATCCTGAAACTGCAGCAGACGATGTTACAATTTGCTCATCTGAAGATTTTACAAAAGAAAAAAATAAATACGTTGAAGATATTACTAAATTTTTAATAAAACATACTGCTAGATTAAATTTAGCTGAGTTTTCAAGTATCAAAACAAGAATAGAAGCTTACAAAACAGCTTTAGAAAATGTTGATCTGTCTTCTGTCACTTTTCCACAAAGTGTAAATTTTATGAGATATTACATTAACAACGAATCTGTTGAGAGTTTTCATAAAGATTTTTTCGTTTAAAGTTTACTTTTACAACATTTTTCTATAAATATTCTTTATGTCCTTAGAAAAATATATAAGAATTTATCCAGCAATTCCAGATGCAAAAACTATCACTAAGTTTTTAAAATATTTAAACAAAACATTTAAAGAAAAAAAATTTGTTACAGGTTCTATAGCTGGTCAGCGAGAAGATATTGTTAATAAAGAAATTAGAGATGTTGAAATTTTAGGTTTAGGTCCATTACACGATTCTTTAAGTAATGTGCATTGGTATAATTATTTGAGTTATTTAATTATTCAACAAATGAATAAATATATAAGAGATTTTCCAGACATACACAGAGCAGCTATTTTTGACATGCAAGCCTTAAGATATGGAGTAGGAGGTCATTACAAATTTCATGTCGATGATGGCCCAACATTCAATAGAAAGTATAGTTCTATTTTAATGTTAAATAATGATTTCAAAGGTGGTAGTTTATGTTTTAAATTAGGTGATAGTGATAAGATCATAAAAATGCCAACAAAACCTGGACATGTAGTTATTTGGCCAAGTAATTTCATGTTTCCTCATGCAGTAGAGCCATTAACCGAAGGAGTGAGATATTCAGTAGTATCATGGATGCGTTAATTAACGGATATAAACACATTAAGAATTTTCTTACAAAAGAGGAAGTAGAGTTACTTACTCATTATACAAGATTAAAACATAGATCTAATTTCAATAGTTTTGATACAGAACAAAGCGATCAAGGAGATACTATGTTTTATGGAGATCCTGTGACTGACTCATTATTAATTACTAAAAAGAAATTGATGGAGAGAGAAACAAAATTAAAATTACTTCCCACTTATACTTTTTGGAGAATGTATAGTTACGGTGCAGATTTAAAAAAACATAAAGATAGACCATCATGTGAATATAGTGTGACTGTAAAAATAAACTCTTGTGGGGTCAAATGGCCTATTTTTATGGAAGGCACAGAAATAGAATTAGACGTTGGAGATGCAGTAATCTATAAAGGATGTGAACTTGCACATTGGAGAAATGACTTTGAAGGTGATTGGCACGCACAAGTTTTTTTACATTATGTAAATGCAGACGGTCCACACAAAGAATGGTTTAAAGATAAAAGAATAATGTTAGGCATTACAAAAGGTTAAATGAAAATAGAACAAAACAAAAAAACAGGTGGGGCAGATATAGTATTTAGTTGGAGAGAAGTTTGGATAATAATAAAATACAGAAGATTAAGATTTGATCAAAAAAGTTTTCAAAGTTTTAGTGGCAGACTTTTACGAATTATTATGGATTGGAATTTATATTTTGATAATCCTGATATTAAAGATGTAGGTGANATCAAAAAAGAAGATCTAGTAAATCCGAATGTTAAAACAGATAAATAAAATTATACAAAAAAAGATAGAACGTGAGGTGTTTCTTCATGAAGTTACTTTAGATATTGATTCAGAATATTTTATACAACAAATAGAAAATAAGATATCAGAGAAAAATTTAAATTATAGGACTAATGTAGAGGGTAAAATGACTACATGGAATGCATTTGTAAATGACCCTAATTTTGTAAAAGTGCTTAAATTTGGATTAGATGCTTTATCAAAACATATAAATTATGAACATGTGTATTTAGCAGATGCTTGGGGTATCAAGATTGATAAAAATGATTACACAAAATTACATGATCATGCATCATCTATGTATTCAGGTATATTGTATTTGAATGATGTAGATCAAAAATTAAATTTTCCAGAGTTAGGTATGAGTGTAACTCCCAGAAAAGGAACTTTTGTAAGTTTTTCAGCATGGTTAAAACATAAGGCAGATCCAAATCAAGGTGAAACAAAATATGCAATTCCTTTCAATTTAAACCCAGTAGTACACAATTCCTTCAAGCCTGATTAAGATTTTCAAGATATTTAAAACTGTAATATAAAATGATATAATCTAGCATGCCTTTAGCAAAAGTAAACATAGCACCAGGATTTGACAAACAATCTACACCAGCAGATGCAGAGGGTCGTTGGATAGATGGGGACAATGTAAGATTCAGATATGGAGAGCCAGAAAAAATAGGTGGATGGTCAGCTTTAGTAGATCAAAAATTAGTTGGTGCAGCTAGAGCCCAACATGTTTGGTCAGCTACTAATGGTAAAAGATACGCAGCTATAGGTACTGACAAAGTTTTGATTATTTATTACGAGGGTGCTTTTTATGATATCACTCCTTTAGAGACTGATAATTTTTCTACTGGAGCAAACATAACGACAACGAATGCGTCAACTACAGTTACCATTACAACATCAGCTGCACACAATTTAGAAGTAGGTGAGATTGTTACCTTTGCAAACGCTGGATCATTCAATGCAGCTCAAACAGGTTTTACAGCAACAAGCTTCGATGATATAAAATTTGAAGTACAAACTGTTCCTACAATTACAACTTTCACGATCATGATGTCTTCAGCAGAAACTGGATCAGGAACAACGAACAACGGAACTTTAGATGTCCATCCATACGAGCCTGTCGGTCCTTTGAATCAAACCTATGGTTATGGTTGGGGCACTTACTTATGGGGCGGTCGAACAGTGGCACAAACAACTACCACAATGAACAACGGTGGAACTTTGGCTTCTGGAACTACGGCTCAAGTAATTTTAACTGATGCAACTAACTTTCCTAATTCAGGGACTATTAGAATAGGTTCTGAAGACATCGCTTACGCTAGCAAATCTTCCAACACCTTACAGACTTTAAGTCGAGGACAAAACGGGACAACGCCTGCAAACCACTCAGATGGGTCTACCGTAACTAACATTACCGAATACATTGGATGGGGAGATGCATCAACAGCAGCCGGTGTAGCTATTGATCCTGCAAACTGGTCTTTAGATAATTTTGGNAATATTTTAGTGGCTACCATCCATAATGGTAAAACTTTTACTTGGGATGCCAATGCCTCAAATCAACTGGCAACAAGGGCAACAGTGGGTACAGGTATGCCTACTCAATCTGTGATGACCATTGTATCTGATAGAGATAGACATTTGTTTCACTTAGGCACTGAAACCACAATTGGATCTGCAACCTCACAAGACAAAATGTTTATTAGGTTTTCTGATCAGGAAAGTTTAAGCACATATGAGCCTACCTCAACCAACACAGCAGGAACTTTTAGGCTTGATGATGGCACTCAAATAATTGGAGCTTTTAAAGGTAAAGATTATTTATTTGTATTAACAGATACTGCATCNTATGTAATTCAATTCGTAGGTCCACCTTTTACTTTTTCTATTTTAAANGTTGGTTCTAATAATGGTATGTTAGGTCAACACGCAGGTCTATTTGCTAATGGTGCTGTGTATTGGATGGGTAAAACCGGTGGGTTTTATGTATACGATGGAACAGTCAAATCGTTACCTTGTTTAGTTGAAGATTTTGTATTTACAACTAATGGCAATAATCCAGGAATAAATTATAACTCAGGGCAATTAGTTTATGCAGGAATAAACGAATTGTATTCAGAGATTAACTGGTTTTATTGCACTGCAGCTTCAAACAAAATTGATCGAGTTGTAACTTATAATTTTGCAGAAAATGTGTGGACGACAGGCACATTAGATAGAACAACTTGGGTTGGATCAACAGTTTATGAACAACCTTATGCCACTGATTTTAATTCATCTGACACTCCTACTTTTCCTGCTGTAAATGGTATATCTAATGGAGCTACTATTTATTATGAACATGAAAAAGGTATCAATCAATTAAATGGTGATGGCACAGAAACAGCAATCACATCCTTCATAAAATCAGGAGAGTTTGATTTGAATGGTAGACAAGGTGTGCCTGGAGATGGAGAGTTTTTAATGAGTGTTAAAAGGTTTATGCCAGATTTTAAAAGAATAGCAGGCAATGCGAAAGTAACGATATTTTTAAATGCCTTCCCACAAGGTAGTACGCAGGCCTCAAGTCCACTAGGTCCTTTTACAGTATCATCTAGCACTACTAAAATAGATACTCGAGCGAGAGCTAGACTTGCAGCAGTACAAATAGAAAACGAAAACTTAGATGAAAGCTGGAGATACGGAACTTTTAGATTTGATGTAAGAGTAGACGGGAGAAGATAATGGCTAGAATTACAATAGTATTACCCGAACCAAAACAACAATACTCTGCAGAAGATCAAAGACAAATCTTACAAGCTTTGAGAACACTTCAACAACAGTTAAATTTTTCATACGAGACTGATATAAAAAATGATGCTGATGCATTTAACTATTTCTTATCATAATGACAATACAATATAAAAATCAAGGATATAAACAAGCAAGCACGGGTAAAACTACGGTGCTCACTTGTCCAAATAATGGAACGATTATAATAAAAAGTATTTATGTTGCTAACAATGATGCATCATCAGGTATTTTAGTTAATATGAATTTAGTGGACTCCTCGGATTCGAGTGCTGAGTATGAATTTTTTAGAGACGAGGTTGCAGCTAAAACACAAGTTAATGCAGCTCCACAGGGATTGAACTTAGAAGCAGGTGATTCAGTAACCGTAACAGCAGCCTCTGGAAGTAATAAAATACAAGGAGCTATAAGTTATGCTCTAATAGATAGATCTCAAGAGAATGGGTAAGAAAAAACCTCTCTTCGGGGTAAACAATTACCACAAACGGACTCCAAAAAAACGTCCAGGTAAACATGCTAAGAGTTATAGTAAACGCATACCTAGGCGTAAGAAATATCGTGGACAAGGACGATAGTTTGGTATACTAAATTCGTATGGCAATTTTACAAAAAATTAAATGCGAAACTAAAACAATCTACAGAAGCATTAAAACAGGTGAAAGATACGAAACTGAAAAAGCGTTTTTAGCTGAACATCCAAAAGAAGATTTGGCTACTGATGTAGAAGTACAAGTACCTGATTTACCAATATTTAGTAAAACACAAAAATGAAACCATTAGGTGGAACAGAATTACAACACGGTTTTTTAGAAAAATATGTTTCTAAAGACTTATTAGACAAGTTTCAAATCTGCACATCAGTACCAGGTAAGGTTCCTTTATCTAAAAACAAGATAAATATACTTTGGCAAAAGATGGCACCTGACCAACCACATTTTCAAGATTTTTTCAAAGACCAAGAAAAAATTAATCAATATGATTATTATGTTTTCAACAGTCATTGGAACTATGAACAGTTTAGAAAAACATTTTCTTTACCTGAACACCGTTGTACAGTTATTAAAAATGGTATACCTGATATGGAAAAAAGAGACTTTGAGCCTAGGAGAGATAAAATAAAATTAATCTACCATCCAACTCCTTGGAGAGGTTTGTCTGTTTTATTAGGAGCAATGCAATTAGTAAATAATCCTAATATAATTCTAGATGTATATAGTAGCACACAGGTTTATGGTGATGATTTTAAAAAAGAAAATGATCAAACTTATAAAGACTTATATGATCAAGCTGAAAAATTACCTAATGTAAATTACATTGGATACAAACCACATGAGTATATTTTAGATAATCTTCATACTTATGATGCTTTTGTATACCCTAACATTTGGGAAGAAACATCTTGTATATCTGCAATCGAAGCTCTGGCTTGTGGTCTATACGTAGCAACAACGGACAACGGAGCACTTTATGAAACTTGTTCAGAGTTTCCAATCTATATACCTTATGATAAAGATTGGAAAAATCTAGCAAAACAATTTGCAGCAGTTATAGATGGAATACCAAGTCAAATAAATACAGATGGTTGTAAAAACCATCTTCAATTTCAACAAACCTTTTTCAATCACTTCTATAATTGGAAAGTTATAGCTGGTCATTGGACTGGTTTTTTACAAGGAGCACTTCAAAATGTCAGTAATGTTAAAAGCACTTAAAAAAAGATACGAAGCACAAATAGCAGAGTCGTCTACTACAATAAACATATACCTTACTAATTCAGTAGGGATTGGTGAACATCCACAACATCTAGATGAAATAGATAAATTATTACAAGTAATAGTAGATGCTGAAGAAAAAATAAAATTAATAAATAAATGGGATGTAAATGCAAGACCCTAGTAAACCTATCTGGTTTGATAAACCAAAAGAAAAACCTATTAAGACACATATGTTGAAACCTAAAAAGTTTTCAATATTTGTAGCAACACCTTGTCATAGTGATGTGTCTTTACATTATTTTCAAGCTTGTTTAGAGTTTCAAAAACAATGCATGAAGAATGGTGTGTTAGTTTGTTTTCAAGTAATGAAATCTTCTTTGGTTACACAAGGTAGAAACTTATGTGTATCTAGTTTTATGGAGACAGATAGTACACATTTATTGTTTATTGATTCTGATATAGATTTTTCTTCTGAATCTATATTTAAAATGATTGCAGCTAAAAAGGATGTAATCTCCGTGCCATATCCCTTAAAGTCTCTTAACTTTAAACAAGGTTGGGAAAAGATAAAACAAGGTAAAATTAAAAATGAACACGATTTACAATATAAAGCTTTATATCAATACCCTATGAAACTACCAAACGAAAAAGATATAACAATAAATAATGGTGTAATAGAAGTTACACATTCTCCAACTGGATGCATGCTTATTAAAAGAGAGGTAATAGAAAAAATGATTAAGGCTTATCCTGAAAAAGAGATAGTTCAAAAAACTATTATTAATGGTAAAATGACAAATAGACCTTTCTTTTATAATCTGTTCGACACTGACTTTGATCCTGTTGAAAAAACTTATTTAGGAGAGGATTTTGCCTTTTGTAAAAGATGGAGAGATATAGGTGGTAAATGTCATGCATTAGTTACTGAAAAAATAACTCATGTCGGAGAACATCAATATAGAGCATCTTTTTGGGATGAGTTGTCAAAGACCTCGTAAAATGGTAATATTTCCTAATTAGCTAATTTTAAGGAATACATAATATATGTTACAATTTTTACCCTACGCACTGGCCGCCTACGGAGGATACAAAGGTTATAAAGCATCTAAAGACGCTGGTGGATCAGGGATTCAAAGATTATTGGCAGGAGCTACAGGTGCTTTTTTAGGATACCAAGGTGGTAAAATGGTTCCTGGAGTAAGTGGTGCTGGGTTTGGAACTAGCGTACCATCGTTTTCACAATTAGCACCAGTACAAAGTTTGGGTCAAACATTTCCAATGTTGAACGTTCCAAGAGTAAATCCTTTACCAGGAGAAGATATTGGTACAACTTCAATGGCAAAAGAAATTGCTGCCGCTCAACAAGCCCAAGGTAATCTTGCACAGGATCCACGAAATCGAAACATATTTCAAAAATTATTTATGAGATCGAGAAAAGATGTGCCAGGAGAATTAGAAATAGATCCAGGTAAAGCTGCATTAGGTATTGCTGCCCTTGCATATGGTTCAGGTGCATTTGAAAACCAACCACAAGATGTATTTACTCCAACTTACAATTTAGCTGTAGCAGACTTACAAAATAAAAGAGGTGGTTTTAAATATATAGATCCAGTAGATGGAACAGAAAAAACTTTTGAACAAGTTTATATACCTGAAGGAGATCCAAAAAATCAAGGTGATTTTAGAATGGGTCCTTATGCCATTGAAAAAAACAGATTAAAAGAAGGTGGCTTAGCAGAAGTCAAAAAATTTAATGAGGGTGGTATTAACTACCTCCCAAGTAAAAGATCTCACGATGAAGACGATGCAACTAATTATGTAAGAGCATCGGGCTATGTCGAAGATGGATCTGGCACAGGAGATAAAGACGAAGATACAATGTTAGCTCAATTAGCAGACGGAGAGTTTGTAACAAGAGCAGATGGAGTATTAGGCGCAGGAATCATAGCTGGNGNAAATCCAANTAGCATGAAAGATATGAGAGAAAAAGGTGCACAATACTTCTACGAACAACAAAAAAGATACAAAAGAGTGTTTGATTTATTAGAAGGAAGTAGAAATGCAAAAGCCCAAATTAACTAAACCTGACATTTCTGTACTGTCTGTTGAGCCAAAATATATAGATAAGTTTTGGCCATTATGTGATTTTATGATTGCAGAAGCATTAAAGTATTCTGGAGGTTTTGCTGAGCCTAAAGATATTAAAGATCTTTTAAAAAAAGATGAAGCACAAATGTTTCTTGTTTTTGGAAGCGATGAAGAGGAACTCAATCAAGTCTTTGCATTATTTGTAACTCGAATTGCTGCTTTACCTAATTACTCTCAACTTGAAGCTATTATATGCACTGGGAGAAAGAGACATTTATGGGAGGACAAGATAGTGAATACAGTTACNAAATTTGCTAAACTAAANGGATGCAAAAANNTAAGCTTTTGGGTNAGACCAGGTTGGTCTAAAGTNTCNAAAAAGTGGGGNTGGAAAGCTAANCATATTCAAATGGAGAAGGATTTATAATGGGGTCAATAGTTTCAAGTGTATTCGGTGGAGGTAGTAGGTCAGCTCCAGCGCCATCACCATCAGGATCAGGTAATCAATTTACACAAACAGTAATTAGAGAGGCACCTGGTATAGAGGAAAGAAAAATAGAATTGATGGACCTTGGTCGAAGTATTGCTGACAAACCAGTTAAAATACCAGACATACCCGTTGCTCCTTTTTCTGCATTAGAACAACAAGGTTTAACTGCTGCCGGTACAACAGGAGTNGGTCAGCCAACTGTAACATCGGGCATCGGACAATTGCTTGCAGCACAAACTCCAAACATAAATCAATTTTTAAATCCTTATCAATCTTATGTGGTTGATGAAATAAATAGACAAGCAGCATTAGCTCAAAATAGATTAGGCGCACAGGCTGTAATGTCAGGAGCTTTTGGTGGTGGCAGAGAAGGTATTGCACAAGCAGAATTAGAAAGAGCTAGATTAGGTCAAGTTGGTATTGCTCAACAAAGAGGTTTTGGTCAAGCATTGAGTGCTGCTCAACAACAACAAGCTCAGCAAGCACAAATTGGTTCTCAATTAGCAAACATCGGAGCTGCTCAACAAGGAATGGCACAACAAGATATTCAACAACTCATGGCTGCAGGTGGTGTTCAAAGACAGTTAGCACAAAATACATTGGATGCAGCTAGACAATCTCAATTACAACAAGCGTTTGAACCTTATCAAAGAGCTGACTTCTTATCTAATTTATATGCTGCAGGACCTAAATCACAATCAAGTATTGTTGCAGCAACTTCTCCACAAACTAGTCCACTAGCTCAATCTATTGGAACTGGTATAGGTGCATTCCAAGCATTCCAAGGTATGCAGGGAGGGAGATAATGTCTCTCAATAAAGTTTTAAATAGACCATTGTTTCGACAACAAGCTTTAAGAAAAGGTGCATTGAAACCTGTTAAAGCTAGAATAGGTCAAATGATAGGTCCTTCGGTAGGTGGTTCTACAGCTTACAATCCAATGAGAGTTCCAACAGTTGTACCTCAACCTGGATTTTTTAGTAGAGCAGGTCAGTTTTTAAAAAGAACAGGAAGAGATATTAGATCATTCCCAGGATCTGTTCCAGGACAAGTTATGAGTCCAAAGACAAGAGTGCCTTTTGGTATGGGAGGTGGCATAAGTAGATTATTAGTGGCTCCAATGGGTACTTATGATGCAGTATCGGCTCTAACAGATAAAATAGGAATGAAACCTGGAGTTTTAAAAACAGGTGTAGATTTAGGTTTAAGTGGATTAGCATTATTAAACCCTTACACTAGAGCTGCAGGCTTAGCTTATGGAGCTTATAATTTAGCCAGACCCTTTGTAGGTCGTGCTGTTGATTATGTAACACAAAAACCTGCGGGAACTACAAGCAAAGCATTAGATGTAAGAAATTATCTTGGTGAGCCAATTCAAANAGATTTGTTTAGTCCCATTGATACATCAAAAAGACTAACTAGAAAAGAAAGAAGAGATTTAAGAAAACAAGAATCCATTGCTAAGGCAGAAGGATCAGAGGGGGAGATTCAACCTGATGCTTTAAAACAACCTGATAATTCTATCGTTGTAAACAATCAACCTATTGGTGATCTGAATGAAATTGTAACTAATGCTGCTACACCAAGGGATCCTGATATTACCATGAGAGGAGATCCTGAAGCAAACTTAGATATGCAAATGAAACCTGAAGCTCCAGTAGAAGAGCCAGATGAAAAAAAATCTACAGCACAATTAGAGAAAGAAGCTCTTGATTTAAGAGCAGGAAGAACGCCAGGAACAGATGCTACTCTTGCTTTAGCAAGAGAATATTTTAACGAATTAAATGAAGGCCAACCACCATCGCAGGCTAGAAATGTGTTTTTATCTACTTTGGCTGCAGGGTTGATGTCAGGCACAACTAGAAAACAAGGTATAGGAGGAGCTTTAGAAGTATTAGGTCAAGCTCTTGGTCCTGCAATGAATAACTATGCTACTCTTGCACTTAAAGAAGGAGAGTTAAGACAAAAAAATAGAGAAGCATCTTTAAATGCTGCTCTTAATCATATGAAAGCTTTAAACACGGCAGCTAAATCACCCGACAGAACTGGTGGTGTTATTCAATATAGAACTCCAGATGGAGAATTAAGAAATACAGTAGGGTTTAGATTAAAAGATGGAACAATACAACGACCTGTTGTTATAGATGGTCGACAAGCTTTTGTGACTGTGCCTCAAGGGGGACCTATTACAGATGCTCAAGGTAATGTAATTGGCACTGTTCAACAATTTAGAGAACAAAAAGATATTGATAAAAGATTATTTGATATTGAAGATGTTCTTGGTAATAGATACACAGCATACTCGACTACTCTTGATGTATTAAAAACTTTAAACAGACTAACCCCAGAAGGCGAAACTGTAAAAGCCGGTGCTGCATTGACTGTTGATGCGTTTGTAAGAAGAACAACAGGTGTTGCAAAAGAATTATTAGGCATTGAGATTGGTGACACNACAGCAGAAGCTGAGAAAAAACTTCAACAATATTACGATGATGAAGTAGCTGCCATTGAAAGAGATCCTGATTTATCAGAGGATGAAAAGAAAAATGAGATAGCAAATATATTAAATAAAGATGGTCTTATAAAAGAAGCCAAAAAACGTTTAAAGAAAAATACTGGTTGGTTCTCAGGTTTAAGTAGAGAAGAACAAGAAAAACTTGCAGTACAAGAAGTAAGTTTAATTTACGCATTAGCAAACACATTTAAAGATCAAGANAGATTAACTCAAAGAGATATTAATGCTGCCAGAGAAATTGTAAATATTTTCTCATTATCAAGATCATCAAAAGATGTAAAAGCGTCAATTGAAGCGATAGGAAATCAGCTTGCAGCTGATATTAAGCGTCAAGAAAGATTATTTACAAACGCTGGTGGATTATATTCTACTATTCTAGATTTAAGACAACTTAAAAACTTTACAGCTGGTGCTGTTGGTGACATAGCCCCATCATTAGAGAAAGCTTTTACTGAAAAAGAAATAAGAGAAACATTAGAGGATGTTAATTTATAATGGCTACTTTATCACAAATACAAGACGCAATAGATAACAAAACTTTTGACCCTAATAAACTCACTAATAGAGAAAGACGAGCTGTAGACGAAGCTATAAGACAGGGACTATTAAAAGGACCTGACACATCAACAATCATGCAGGAAAGAGCAGGAGCGGCTAGAGATGTAGCTACACTTCAAGCAGCTGAAAAAGATCCTATTGGTGTAAGAAATCAATTAGAAGATGCAACATTCAAAGGCAGGAACACAGCTATTTTAGCTGGAGATTTAACCGGTTCAATAACACCATATGTGTTAAACAGAAAACAAATTTTTTCTGCTGCTAAATCAAAAATTCCAGGAGATAAGTATACAGGTTTGTTTGCAAGAACAAATATGTTTAGGGACATGGCAGATAAACTTACAAATAGATTACCTGGCAGATTTAAATTATTAGGAGGAGCCCTTAAAGTATTAGCCAAAGCTGCAGATCCAACTGTTGGAAGAGTGTTAGCTAGCCCACTCGGTAGAACAGAAATTTATTCTGTCCTTGGTGGGACTGCTGGAGCTGGAGCTGGTTCAATAGGATACGATGTATTAAACGAAACTGCAGGAGCTTTTGTGTTAGATGCTATTCAAGAAGACATGAAAGATGTAACACCAAGAGAAGTCAATACTGATATTTTAAATAACGCTATGGATGCAACATTTTCTGCATTTATGTGGAATGCAGGAGCTGCCACGTTAACACCTTTTATATTAAGTAGTTTTGGAAAAATTGGTAGATTAGCCATTGGTTCAAAATCACCTCAAGCAAAAGAACTTATAGATATTGGTAGAGAGAAAGGATTTCCAGTTCCTCTTGTTATGACAGCTAAAGAAGGAGTTGGTTTATTAGGTGGACTATCATCTAAATATTTTAAAACAGTTGGTATCTTTCCATTTGTAAGTGGTATTGGTAGAGAAGCAATGCAAGGGGCAGAGCAAGTCGCTGGTAAAAGATATCTTAATAATAGTGTTCTTACCTACGGTCCATTAGTTAAAACAGGTATGCTTTCTGCTTCTATTGTTAAACAAGCAGAAGAAGCTTTTAAATTAAATAGTAATTTAATCAACTCAAGCTATAGAGCATTTGATGATTTAGCTAAAACGATAGGTAACCCTAGTGTTATTCCTTTAAAAAATACAAAAAAGGTTGCATCTGAATTTATTGAAAATTTTCAATTACAGTATCCAGGTTTAAAACAATTTCAGGATGGTATTGGTGAGATTCCTGTAAAAGAGATAGAAAAAATATTACAAGGATCAGGAGATCCATTAAACTTGTTCATGAGAAGTGTTATTGGTATGGGAGATCATACTACCCCTTTAGGTTACAAAGGAATAATTCAACAACTAAATAGAGCAATTGAGGGGACTCAATACCAAAATATAAGAACATCTTTATGGACTTTGAGAGAGGCTTTAGAAAATGATTTAAATAGTTTNGGTAGTGCNTTAAATAAACAAACATTTTTTAAAGANGCTGCTATNAAAGAAACATATGATAACNTACTNAAAACAACTGGTAAAGAAACAGCNGAAAAATTTATAAGAGATAACATTGCTGAAGCAGAAAAATTAAAAGATAAATTATATGGTGCAAACGATACATTTGCTACTTTAATGAATTTTTATCAAAGAGGTAATGTGCCTAGATTTTTTAAATCTTATGATGCAACAAAATTTACTAACAGAGCTTTAGCTGGTATTGCTGGTGCAGAAACTAAAAAACCACAAAAGTTTTTTACTGATTTAGTAAATGATGTATTCACTAAAGGAGATGAAGTTGCTGTTGAACAATTACAACAAATTTTAGGTGCGAAAAAAATAATATCAAAAAAAACAGGAAAAGCCATAGGAGTTCCACTTAAAGGAGGACAGGCATTATATGATGCTGCAAGAGCAAGATGGTTTTTTGATTCTTTTTATAAATCTTTCGAAATAAAAAATAGAAATTTATTAAAAGAAATTATGGGTGAATCAACTGTAAAATCTGGAATTAATGGTGCAGTTGATGTTATGCAAGCGTTTGCTAGAGATAGAGCACAGGACACAGCAGCTTTTGGTTTTGATTTAACAAAAGTGAGAAACAATAATGGTATATTTGATACAACTAAAATACGATTTTCTCCTGANGAAACAGCACAATTTAACATAAATAGGTTTACAAGAAATTTAGGAATAGTAGATGAATTAGATGATGTAGGAAAAAATAAATTGATTAAAATTCTTGGTGGTAGGGAACAAGCAAAAGACTTTGAAAAATTTATTACTTACATGAAAGCTGTNTCTGACACTCCTGTTTCAGACTCATCAACTTTCATACAAAGAAGATTCCAATTAGGTGGTTTAAGATCTTTACCTGGAGCAATAGCTCTTGGAGGATCTGCGATGGTTAATCCGTTCGCACCAGCTGTTTTTATTTTATTAGCTAGAAGAGCAGGACAAATTTTAACAGATCCTGTAGCGATGAGATATATGAATGATGCTTTGAACCCTGAAGAACAAATAAAATTATTAATGGGTAAAAGTATAGGTGATGGAGTACCTGGTGTATTAGGTATTGGTAAAAGATATTTTAAGGGTAGAGATATTCAAACTGCTGTCGATATTTTTAAACCTGGAACAGGTGCAAGAGTGGCTCCAGCTGCTAGATTAGGTTTAACTCAAAAAAGAGAAGCTTTTGCAAGATTAATGAATTATTTAAATGACAGTGATTCTGATGTTCCTAGAGTAAACCCAAAAACTGTTACACCTGANGAAATTACTGAAAGATTATTACAATTAGATGCCTCAGTGCCAGATCCAATCTATGATGAAAAAACTATTCCTAAGAATAATTTTGAAACTATGTTTGCTGGTGATTACTCTGGTAGTTCAGGTAATGTTCAACTTGATAATGATGCAGTAGCGTTTTTAAGAACTTCAGTTGAAAATGAAGTAGCATTAGATCAAATGGAAAAACCAATTGAAGAAGAAGAAAAAACTAAAACTGATGAGGAATTGACTTTAGAGAATCCTTTTGGTTTTCAACCACCACAACAACCACAACAACCACAACCTGTAGGACAACCCACAGGTCAAGTGACTGCTCAACAAGTTCAACAATTGTTCCCATTTGATACAACAGCAGCAGCTATTGCTCAAAGGAGAACAAATCGTGGCTAACGGAAAAAACCCAAAAACAACTGGTGAACACCTTATAGCTTTGTATGGTCACATTACAGGTTTAAAGAAAACTCAAGATCATATGCATAAAGGTCTTGATGATTTGAGACAAAAAATAAATTGGTTTTTTATTGCATTAGTTGGTGGGATGGGTGCAATTATT
>FUFK010060239.1_pt1 | contig 17372 bp, 15 predicted proteins | sample 1021851 | NCBI WGS metagenome assembly FUFK01 (sample SAMEA51879418, study PRJEB19060) | metagenome | reverse complement strand
ATGGTCGAGAAATTGATGGAGAAATAGTTAATTTTAGAGAAGTTGATTATCGTGATCTAAGTATTAATTTTGCCATGTTATTTAATCCACAATTTGCAAAAAANATTCCTCATGAATATTTAGCAACTGCTAAGTTTAAAAATCCAGATAATTTTGATGAAACCAAAATGTTAGAAGTATTACCGAGTTTGTCTATGATAAAAATTGCTGATTACTTAAACAAAGTAACATCAGTTTTAAATAAAGTTTTCATAGCTGTAACTCTAATTTCTGGTGTAACAATTGTCATTGGATTGATTGTTATCTCAAGTGCTATAATGGTTCAAGGAAAAGTAAAAGAGTACCAAAATCTTGTATTTAAAATTTTAGGTTTTTCAAAAAAAGAAATTATATTTTCCTCTTTAATAGAATTTATAATTATTTTTATGTCGGTAATATTAATTGCAATCTTTTTTGCAGTGATTGGTTCAAAATTTATTATGGAAAATATCTTTGAATTAGTTTGGCAATTTGATTTTCAAGTTTTAATTTATCTTGGTGTTTCTATAGGTGCAGTAACCTTGATATTAATTATGCTAACTAATCTTAAGTACTTAAATCCCAAGGTTTATCCACTTATAAGAAATCAGTAATAATTTGTTTAATTTAATATTTTAAATATATTCAATATTAAAATGGATAATCAAGAAAAAGCAAAAAAATTTTTCTTAGAAGGAATAAATTTATTTATTAAGAAAGAATTTGATAAAGCAATCATTGAATTTAAAAAATCATTGGAATTACAACCAAAAAGAGGATCCATAATTCTGAATTTGTCAAAAACATACTTTAAAGTAAAAAATTATAAGAAAGCAAAAGACCACCTGGAAAAATTAATATCTTTTAGTGTTTCATTAGAAGAAAAAAAAGAAGCACTGTTATTGCTTTATGAAGTATATATAAATTTAGACGACATTAATGGAATTCAGAAATTAAAGAAAATTTCATCTTCAGAGGATTATTTTGATGATTTTACAAAAATGAAATTAAACCTTTATTACCCTAAATTATTTGATTCTGTAGATCAGATTAAAAATTTTAGGGAAGGTTATTCAGAAAATATTAAAAAAATTTTATATGAAGAAAATTTAAACACTTTAAATCTGGAAAAAAATCCATTAGTACCTCCAAATTTTTGGTTATCATATGATGGTGAGGATAATTTGGAAATTAATAAAAAATTTACGAAATTATTTAAAAAAATATATCCAGAACTGAACCAACTTGATCTTAAAGATAGAGTAAGAAATAAAAAAATTAAAATAGGTTTTATTTCAGAATTTTTTACAAATCATACTATTTTAAAGTTATTTGAGGGTATTATTTATAAATTAGATAAATCAAAATTTGATGTTTATATATTTTATTCAGATAAGACGCTACCAGGAACAAGATATGAAGAATTGAAAAGAAACTCTATGATGTATGATTACGAAAACGTTTTTTTACCTGAGAATTTTTACCAAAAAGTTAATTTAATTAAAGAAAAATGCTTAGATATATTATTTTACACAGACATACACATGTCTCAAAATCTATATTATTTGACATTAATTAGACTAGCAAAAATTCAAATGACTTCATGGGGCCACCCAGAAACAACTGGAAACTCAAAAATTGATTATTTTTTATCATCGAAATTTCTAGAAATTGAAGATTGTCAAAAGAGATATAGTGAAAAAGTTTTGCTATCTAATTATCTACCAATGTATTTTTACAAACCAAAAGTTATAAACCAACTGAGAGAAGACTTAATGGTCAAAAAAAATATTTATTCTTGCCCCCAAAATCTAATAAAAATGCATCCTTCTTTCGATTTAGCAATAAATAAAATTCTTAAAAAAGACAAAAAAGCAGAAATTTATTTTATTAAAGACTCAAACGAAGAATTAACAAAAAAATTTTTCTATAGATTAAAAAAAACAGTAACAACGAATATTGATCGTATTTATTTTAAAGAAAAGTTAACAGTTGAACAGTTTATAAATGACTGTGGAAAATCCTCAGTATTATTAGATCCATTTATTTTTGGAGCGGGAAATAGCTTTCATGAATCTATGTATTATGGAACTCCAACAGTTACAATGCCTACAAAATATTTAAAAAGTAGAATTGTTACAGGTGCTTATAATCAAATGGAAATTGAGAACCCACCAATAGCAAAAGAAGTTGACGAGTATGTTGATTTGTGTGTTGAATTTGCGAATAATATAAATCTTGATTTAAAAAAATATTACAGTGAGCAAGCTAATAAAAATCTCTTCGAAAATGAAAAAGTAATTCAAGATTTAGAATTAAAATTTGAAAGTATTGTGAATAATTAATTATTTTAAGTTCCTTTTAAAACATTCAATTGTATTTTTTAACAAACATGCAATAGTCATAGGTCCAACTCCACCCGGAACTGGAGTTATAGCTTTTGCGACTTTTGATACTTCATCGAAAGCAACATCTCCTACTAAACCATTTTCAGTTTTGTTAATTCCTACATCAATTACAATAGCATCTTTTTTAACCCAATCACCCTTTACAAGTTCTGGAATGCCGACAGCCGCAACAATAATATCTCCTTTTAAACATTCTCCCTTAAGATCTTTTGTTTTTGAATGTGTAATTGTAACTGTACAATTTTCTTTTAACAGCAATTGTGTCATCGGCTTACCATTTAAATTTGATCTTCCTACAATAACAGCCTTTTTTCCATTAAGGTTTGGTTCAATTTTTTTTATTAATAAATAACAACCTAAAGGAGTGCATGGTATAGAGCTTTCATAACCTGATGAAAGATTACCAACATTCATTGGATGAAAGCCATCAACATCTTTCTCCGGTATAATAGCCTCTATTACTTTTTGTTTATCTATATGTTTTGGAAGTGGCAACTGAACTAAAATTCCTGAAACAGAATCGTCTTTGTTAAGTTCCTCAATTTTTTTTAATACTTCAATTTCTTCAACACTATCAGGATATCTGATCACCTCTGATTTAAGACCTACTTCGTTCGCAGATTTTTCTTTATTTTTAACATAAATTTGACTAGGCGCTAAATCCCCTATCAATATAACTGTTAAACCTGGTACTTTATTATGCTTATCTTTTAAAGCTAAGACTTCTTTTTTTAGCTCTTCTCTTAGATCAGCGGCAGTCTTTTTTCCATCAATTAAAATCATTTATTAAAATATAAGTGGTGCAACGTAAAGCTTCATACACATTTCTATAAACCATATCAACAAAAGAAGTACGATAGGTGAAATATCAAAAGCCCCTAGGTTAGGTAAAAATCTTCTAATTCTCATTAGAATCGGTTCTGTCATCTTATAAGTGAAATCTAATATTAAATATACAAACCGATTACTGGTATTTAAAACATTAAAAGCAACTAACCAGCTTATTACGACATTAGCGATTACAACATATGAGTAAAGTTTTAAAATTTGAAGTGCTAAATAAAATATAGCAATCATTTTTTTTCAACATAAATGGACTGACTAGGAAATGCAAAGGCAGCTCCTTTACTTTCAACAATTTTTTTTATTTCAAGTGCCAAGTTTTCTTTAACTTGTAAATAATTAGTCCAGCTATTTGTTTTTGTAAAACATCTAACATACATATCAATTGAACTATCTGAAAACTTATCTATTCTAACAGCAACTCCCACAGACTGGTCATAATCTTCACCTTTATTAATGTGGTCTTCAATATTATCTCTTATTGTTTTTAATTGTTCAACAGTGGTGTCATATTGAAGAGTTATTATCCAACTAATAGCCCAATTAGTTTTTCTGGTATTATTAATCACTGCATTTTCTGCAAACTGAAAGTTAGGAATAATTGCTAATGACTTATCAAATTTTCTTATAACCGTTGATCTAAATCCGATGTTTTCAACAACTCCTTCAATAACCCCATCAACCTTGATCCAATCACCAATTCTAAATCTTTTTTCAACCAAAACTAAAATTCCAGAGATTAAATTTTTAAATAAATCCTGAGCACCTAATGCTACTGCTACTCCAAATAAACCTAATCCAGCTATTATTGGTCCAATCTTAATTCCCCACAACTCAAGAACAGCCGCTGCACCTAATATAAAAATTAAAATTTTAAGAGACTTAATAATCCAACCTATTAGTTCTTTTGTAAGAACCTTGTCTAATCCACTTAATATGTAAGATAATGGTTCAATTATTTGATGAATTATCCAAAATATTAATATTGTGATTAAAGTTCTATTAATATTATCTATAAAGCCTCTAGTTTCATTATCAAATGACATGTAATAGCTTGCAAAAAAGACACCAAGAACTATTGGAAGAAATCTCGCAGGTCCTTCCATAGATTTTACAAATGTATCATCTAATTTGTTTGTTGTTCTTTTTGAGATTAGTTCTAATTTTTTTATAACAAGTTTACTTATTAGTCCTCTAAATATTAAAAATATTATAAATATTCCAATACCTATTATAATCTGGAAGAAATCTACTCCAAGTATCCCCTGTTTCCATACTGATAAAAATAATTGATTGAGTTTATTTAAAACGTCCATTTTTAAATTTTATATAGTAAAAACTCTTCTTCACCAGAGTTAAATAAAAAAATTTTTTTCCATTTAACATCATTTAAGACTGATGATGCTTTTTCGCCAATACACATTAGATTTGTTTCCATCCAGATATTGTCTAAATTATATTTTTTTATGATTTTATTGAAAACCTTTGCGCTATTTTCAGAATAGATAAAAACAATGTCTGGTACAGAAGATTTAAGATCAATTAAGAAATCATTGTCTAAATTTTCATTGGGTATTGCAGTATAATTTATAATTCTCTTAACAACGTAATTTTCAGAAATTAATTCTTTATCGAGATTGAATGAAACAACTTCTCCACTGACATAAAGCATAGATCCAATTTTTGGATCAAAGTTTTGTAAAATTAATTCTTTTAGATTATTCACGTTTCCTTCTGCACAAAAAATATTTTGAAAACCTAATTCTTTTGCTTTCCGTTCAGTTGCAAGACCTACACAAAAACAAATTATATTTTTATCTATTTTTGAAGTATCTAAATTTTTTAATGCATTAGCACTTGTAAATATAATTCCTTTGAATTGTGTAAAATCTTTTTCTGTTATTTCTATCTTTTTAATTTTTAGTAGAGGTAAATGTGAAACTTTATGGTTCATCGAACTAAATTTTAATATTAATTGCTTACTGTCGTCCAATGGTCTAGTTAATAAAATATGCATACTAATTTTTATATGAACCTTTTGATTCTAATTTTAGTTTTTCTCCAATATATCTACTAGTAATTTTTATTTTTTCTCTTTCTGCACTTTCTTTAAGATAGTATCTTTTTTCCCCGTCGGTAGAAAAAAGCTCCGTAACCAAATCCACATTCTCACCATTTATTTTTGCAAAGACACCTACGGCAGTATCACAGTCACCTTCAAGAACTTTCAAAACTTCTCTTTCGGCATTTGCAACAATTCGAGAATCCTCATCGTTTATGTTTTCCAGTAATTTTTTTATTTCATTGTCATCTTCTCTACATTGTATAGCTATAATTCCTTGTCCAGCACAAGGTATAAGTTCGTCAATACTAAATTCTTGTGAGATTTTATGTTCTAATTGTAAAGCATCTATTCCAGCTTTAGACAGAAGTATTGCATCGTATTCGCCTTTTTCTAATTTTTTAATTCTTGTATCAACATTGCCTCTTATCAATTTATATTTTAAGTCAGGTCTTTTTTTTTTNAGCTGATATTCTCTTCTATATGATGACGTTCCTACAACAGAATTGGTTTGTAGATCCTCAAATTTAACTTTATTTTTACTTATTAAAATTTCATTTGGAGAATTTCTTTTTAAAAAATTATTCGTTAAAAGATTTTCTGTTTCTATAGTAGGCATATCTTTCAATGCGTGAACTGCTATATCTATATTTTTATTTAATAAATCTTTCTCGATTTGTGATGAAAACAATCCTTTTCCACCTATTTTAGACAATCTTTGATCTTTTTTTTGATCTCCTGTTGTTAATATTTTTTTTAATTCTATTTCATTTGGAAAGTATTTCTTTAGTTTATTTTTTACATTTTTCGCATAAATCATTGCTAACTTACTTCCGCGTGTTCCGATTATTAAATTAGTTCTTTTCATAAAACTTATTTTTATTACATTGTTATAGTTTAATTGTATTAATTATAAAAAAATAATTTATGACTAAAAATCCAATAATATTAGGAATTGAAACAAGTTGTGACGAGACATCTGTATCAATTATCCAAGATGATGAATGTGGTATACCTAAAATTTTATCAAATGTGATCTCGAGCCAAACGGATATTCACAAGGAATTTGGAGGTGTTGTACCAGAGTTAGCAGCAAGATCTCATGTTGAGAAAATAAATATTATTGCAAAAAAAGCTTTAAATAAAAGTGGGATTAAATTGGATAAAATATCAGCTATTGCTGCTACAGCTGGACCTGGATTAATAATTTGCTTGAGTGTTGGTTTAAATTTTGGAAAAGCACTTGCTTCCTCTTTGAATGTACCATTTATTGGTGTGAATCACTTAGAAGGCCATGCCTTAAGTCCAAAGCTACATAACAAATTAGATTATCCATATCTTCTTCTTTTAATTTCTGGAGGACACAGTCAATTCTTGAGAGTAAATGAGCTAAATGATTATACTAGATTGGGAACAACCATAGATGACGCCCTAGGGGAAGCATTTGATAAAACTGCAAAACTTTTAGACATAGAGTTTCCCGGAGGACCAAAGTTAGAGGAATTTGCTAAAAAAGGTAACCCAAATAGATTTGATCTTCCTAAGCCAATTATAAATAAAGGCGGGTGTAATCTTTCGTTTGCTGGTCTTAAAACTGCAATATTAAAAATTACAAGAAATATAAGTTCACAAAAGGAAAAGTATGATTTGGCAGCTTCTTTTCAAAAAACAATTGAGGATATATTGTATATTAAAACAAAAATTGCTTTTGACGAATTTTTAAAAAATTTTCCTGTAAAAGAAAGAACATTTATAGTTGCTGGAGGTGTTGCGGCAAATAATGGAATAAGAAAAAAACTAATTCAAGTCAGCGATGAAAATCATTTTGTATCTATATTTCCAGACCTTAAATTATGTGGAGATAACGCAGCGATGATTGCAATGGTAGGTTTAGAAAAATTTAAAAAAAAACGATTTGATAATTTAGACTTACCCGCAAATCCAAGATTAGCTTTAGATAAAAAAGCAAAATTTCTTAAAGGTGCTGGAGTACAATTATAATTAAATATGTATGTGATCTGGTTTTTTACCTTTTGAATAATTTTCGTATACTTTCTCAAAAGCAATCTCAATATTTTTTGTAAATAATTTCGAATTAAATAATGATTTATTCTTAATATTTTCTTTTAATTTATTTCTAATTTTATTAAGCAATTCATTATTTTTAGCTAATTTAACAGCAAGATTAACATAATCATCTCGATTATCAGTTATTAATTCATTTAGATCAAGAGAAACAAGTAGACTAGCCGAAACCCTACTAGCAAATGATTGGCCGCTTAGAGTAATCAAAGGAAGTCCTGTTCTCAAAGCGTCACTTGCTGTTGTATGAGCATTACAGGGATAAGTATCCAAAAATAGGTCTGCAAGGCTATGTCTTTTCAGATGTTCATCAAGTGGTAATCTTTCAGCAAATTTTATTCTTTCAATATCAATTCCGTTTTTATTGAATTCTTTTTTTAGGTTTAACTCTGATATTTTATTATCACTAAGTAACCAAATTATACTATTTTCAACATTTTTAAGTATTTTTACCCATAAATTAAATATTTCTGGAAGTATTTTATAAGTTTGATTAAAACAACAAAAGACAAAGCTATCTTCGTTTAAGCCAAAATCTTTCCTAGTGAATTTTTTTGTAGAAATTTTTTTCTTACTTTCGTTAATTTGGTAAGAATTTGGCATATAAATGATCTTTTCAGTATAATATTTTCTGTTTTGATCACTTATCAAAACACTGTCTGCTATTAAATAATCCATCGTATTACAGCCAGTAGTTCCAGGATATCCAAGGTAGCTGATTTGAATGGGTGCACATCTTTGTATAAATAATCCAAAACGGTTATTGTCTGTAAATCCTTTAAGATCTATTGCAATATCAATATTATTTTCATTGCAAATATTTATAATTTCATCATTTGATTTTAAACTAACATCAAAAAATTTATCAAAAGATTTATTTAACCTATTTCTTATTTCAGAGTTATCATTCTTCCCAAATGAAAATGCATATATCTCAAACTTATCTTTATTATGATATTCAAATAATTCTACCATTAAATGGCTAGTTGCATGTGAGTGGAAATCAGAAGAAAAGTAACCTAAGCGAACCTTATTATTTTGTTTATATTTATATTTCTCAATTTTTTTTATATTATTTGATAAATCTTTCACAAAAATTTCAGAAACTTTTTTTTGTAAAGATGGTGAGTCTATTAATGAAATCACAGGAAAAGGATTTGAAAATTTTTTTTCACTCAATATGTTATTTTCTAAAATAATTTTATCATTCTCAATATCGGTCCAGTCGCAAATAGAACATTTAGATTGAATAATTGTACCTCCCAAAAAAGTTATATTTGGGTCAATTTTTAAAGCAATCTTATGATTAAAAATTGCTTCATTAAATTTTTTTTTATCTAAAAATAAATTTCCTAGATTTTTATAAGCTTCCGAAAAATTGTTATTTAGCTCAATAGCTTTGTTATAATTGATTATTGCTTCATCTAATCTATTTAGAGCTTTTAAAACTTTTCCTTTATTATAAAAAGCTAGAGAATTATTTTTATCAATCACTAATGCTTTCTCATAACAATCTAGAGCATTTATGTAAGATTTAGTCTCGTTATAAACATTTCCTAAATTATTTAGAGCGTCTTTATTTTTTGGATTTATACTTAAAGACTTTTTATAATTTTCGATAGATTTATCATACTCATTTAAATGGAAATAGACATTTCCTTTATTATAAAATGCATCAAAGTAATTAGGTTTGATATCAATTGCTTTGTCTAAATATTTTAATGCTTCTTTAAAATTATTAACTTGGCATAATACTAAAGAATATATGTTGTACAAATCAGGGATATTTGAGTTAATTGTAATTGCTTTATCTAAAAATTTGAATGATTGTTGATATTCTTTTAAATGAAATGAAATAATCCCCAAAAGGTATAACGCATCAAAATTATCTTGATCTATTTCTAATAATTTTAAAGAAGCCTCTTTTGACTTTTCTAGATGACCTTTTTGAAATAATTCAACTGCCGCATTAATTAATTTTTTCATTTATGAAAAAACATTATATCTGAAAAATTATTAAGAATTTATTATAATTTAGCAACCTCCGCCGCCGCCACTCATACCTCCATGACTCCCACTTGCAACGGTTGCTTTTTCATGTGCCATCATTAGATCTTGTTTTTGATCTTCCATATCTTTTTTACCCTTAGCTGTTAACACATATGTAGTCTGCATATTTGATGAAATATTTGCAGATATCTTATTTTGTTTTATGATTTCTAAATTTTTTTCATCAATTAATTCTTTAATTTTATCTTGGTCACCATAATCTTTTGAAAAAACTGAAGGTGTGTCAAAAATATCTAATTCTTTAATTAATTGAACTTCGGCAGTATTTTCCTCTGAAATTTCTGCTTCAAACCATTTACTTCTTAAATCACCTTCTCCTCTAATTTCAAAATAATTTACTTTCCCAAAAGCTTTATTTAATTGAACTATTTCTCTTGTATTATTATTTATTGGATTACTAAGTTTATTATATTTCCATTTACCTTTTATTAAATTGCCTTCTTTATCAAGATAAACTCCACTTCCATGAAACATGTTTCTTTTAAATGTCCCTTTATATTGTGTTCCATCAGAAAATTTAAACACTCCATAACCATGTGCTTTTCCTTTTTTTATATCTCCTTGATAAATCGCTGAACCAAAATTTAAGGTTCCAACTGTTGTCTCTGATTTTAAAAATGGGATCTCCGGAAAATTTGTTTTGGCGTCATTAGCAATACCTGAAAAAAATTTCCATAATTTGCTATCTTGAATGATATCTCCTTTAACAACGGTATTATTTAATATTAAAAACAACAGAAAAAATAATAATTTTTTGCTCATCAGATTAAACTATAATTTAATACATTATTTGTAAAATTTCTTTATATCAATAGATGAAAAAACCGTTTTTTTTAGCAATTACAGATTAGTTTTCAATTAGCAACCGCCGCCGCTACCACCGCTACCACCGCTACCAGCATCACCTCCACTGGCATTTTTTTTGTCTTGAGAAACCATTAACTCTCCTTTTTTAGAGAGTTTAAATTCACCATCAATTATTTCAGCTGGATAATATTTTGAGAGACCTGCTACCTTCATTTGATTTTCGAGAACAATTCCTTTTTTTAAGTCAATCTTCACAAATGTTCTGGTCTTTCTACTATGCTTTTTAACAAACTTGTTACTTTTAAATTTACCTTCAAATATTGTGCCATCAGGAAGAACTAATTTTCCTTTTCCATGTAATTTATTTTTTCTAATTGGTCCTACATAATTTGAACCATCATTAAATTTAACTTCGGCATTTTTCAAAGAAATTTTTTTTTTTGAAAGATCTAAATTATCTTTAATTTCTGGTGAGTTTATAATTGAAACTCCAAAGGATGTTGTTCCTGAATTAACATTAAAAATTAAAAAAAATGTAAATAGTAAAGCTGTTATGAGTATTTGCTTCATGCTAATTTTTACAATAATTACGCAATTTTATCAATGATATTTGGTCAGATTTTAAATGTCTTTTATCTTTGGTTAATATTTCTTTATTATCGGATATTAACTTAGAAATATAAACTTTATTAAATTTAGTTTGTCTATTAAAAGTGCCACAAATTAATGTCTTCAAGCGTTTTTCAATTGAATTAATTTTTAAAAATTTATTATCTGTATTTTCATATATCCAATAAGGCATTGTTAATACATAATCTATTTCAATATTCATTTTATCAATTATTTTATCTAATTTTAATAAATACAAGGCTAAATATTTTTTTAGTTTCTCCACATCTCTAGTCATAAATAGTTCTTGCATTTGATTTTCATTTTTCCTAGCTACAGTAAAATATTTGTTTTCTAAAAGACTTTTAGCAATTATTATTTTATATTTATAAGGTTTATCCAATATTTCTTCCAATTGATGACTCCTTAAAGCCACGAAATTTTCAATATTCCAATCTGGGTAAACTCTAAAAAGGTCTACAGAGAGATTAAAATTGATTACAATTTTTTCATTAACTATTTTATTGTTTAGTTTAATAAATTTTATTACTTCAAGTGGTCCATTATTTGGAGCCGCATAAATAACAAAATTATTTTTAAAATATTTTGAAAGGTAGTGTTGTGTTTGATTCTGAATATCTAAACCTAAAACCTGACTATCTCCAAATACTTGTAGAACATTATTTTTATCTTTAAAATATCTTCCACCAAAATTGTCGGTTTTAAAAATAAGTTTTTCATTTCCATATTTTACGCAGAAATTGCTATTAATTGGCAGATGAACATAATGATCATTATGTCCGAAAGGCAAAAATTTAAGACATTCTTTTGATTTTAAATCATTAATTGGTAAAATCGTAAATACAAAAATAACTAATATGTTTCTAATTCCAAAAAATAACTTAAAAAAATTCGAACCGTTAAGATGTTGTTTTGTTTTAAATGAATTTTCTGCTGCAGAATTTGCATCTGCATTAGAAATGTTGTTTGCAGCTAAAAATATAGATGATTTAAAGTTAAGCAAAGGTTTCATAAGACATTCTTTAGATGAGTATAAACATTTTTCTATATTTACAAATATCAAAAACCAAATTTCATTAGAACACGAACTAAATAATAAAGAAATAAGATTTATACCAATTCACCTTTTTGCCAAAGGGTATATTTATAAAGATAAATTTATATTTGAAAAAAAGAACATTAAAGATTTTGCAATTTTTATTGGGGCAAATGAAGAAATAGCAGAAAAAAAATTACATGACTTTCTTGATAATATTAGAAAATTTAAACCAGATCACTCTAAAAAAATTGACAAAATTTTGCTGGATGAAGAAAGACATGCCAAATACTCACTAACATTTGCAAAAAAAAATAATTCTAAAATTGCTTATTATATTAAACTCTTTAAGGAGAATTTAATAAGTAAATTAAGACACCTCTATGCTAATAGCTTAACTAAAGTATCAAAAATTTTTAATCCAATTTTATACCTATTAATTTTAATTATGTATTTACCTGTAAAATTTTTAGATTTGGATAAATCCAAAGAAGACAATGATGTTTTGAAAAATATTAATCCAAAATCAATACTATAATTTTAATGTTTTACATTGGTATTTCTGCTTATTACCACGAATCATCTGTTTTCTTAACAGATGGATTAAATATTAATTGTTTTCTTAAAGAAGAATATTTTACAAGGATAAAAGGCGACAAAAGCTTCCCAAAAAGGAGTTTGGAATTTTTAATAGAAAAATATTCTTTAAATGAAAAAAATATAAAATCTGTTTGTTTTTATGAAAAACCTTTTAAATCATGGTGGGAAATTTTTATTTATTCAATAAAAAAACCTCTAGAAAATAAAAAATTATTAATACATCATCTAAAAAATTTTAACACAGGTTCAATATTTTTTTATACTCATTTAAATAAAACAATTAAAATATCTAAAGATAAAATTTTATATTCTTCTCATCATCTAAGCCATTGTTTGTATGGATCATTATATGTAAAAAATGTTGATGATTATGCATTTGTTAGTTGTGACGGAGTTGGAGAAGGTGAAACAATGACTATATATACAATCGACACTGAAAATTTGATAAAGAAACATTGGACAAATTTTTATCCTAATTCAATTGGGTTATTTTATTCTACAATAACTGATTTTCTTGGTTTTGATATAAATGATGGTGAATTTAAAGTCATGAGTTTAAGTTCATATGGTGATCCAATTTATGAAAAAGAAATGGAGCAAATTTTTGATTGCAAACAATTGAAATTAAATTCATCATATTTTGAATTTCAAAAAGATCCTGAAAGATCATTTTCTGAAAAACTTATAAAAATTTTTGGTAAGCCTTATTTAAATTTAGTTATTAAAGAAAATTTTAAAAAATACTCAAATATAGCAAGTTCAGCGCAACTAATATTAAATAAATCTGTAAAAAACCTTATTTTAAAAGCAAAGCAACTTACAGGCAAAAACAAAATAGTTTTAACTGGTGGCGTTGCATTAAATTGTAAAATGATACATGATTTATCAAAACAAAATATATTTGATGAATTAATTGTTCCTCCATCGCCTGGTGATTCTGGCTCTGCAATTGGAGCTACTAATTTTTCGTATTTTCACGAAAATAATAGATTTTTAAAAAATATAGGTTTATTTCCTGGACCAGATAAAAATCAAATAAATAAAAAATTCCAACTAAATGAGTTTTTTGAAAAAATTTCTAAAAAGGAGAACTCTTTAGAAACAGCCACTGAATTAATAAGCAAAGGTCACATTCTTACAACTTATATTGATAAAACAGAAACTGGTCCAAGAGCATTGGGTAATACTTCCATAATTTGTAATGCTAAAGATAAATTAGCTGTTGAAAATTTAAATAACAGAATAAAAAAAAGGGAATTTTATCAACCTCTTGCTCCCATGTTACTTAAAGAAAAATTTGAAAAATATTTTTCTATTCAAGATAATATAAAAAATAATTTATACTCAATGGGAACATTATGTGAAGCAAAAGAGGATTTAAAAAATGATTACTTCTCTATAATTCATACTGATAACACATGTAGAGCACAAGTTATTGACAATGAGAATTCGTTTATTTTTAAATTATTAAAAAAACTAGCTGAAAACAATATTAACATAATTGTAAATACATCTTTTAATATTTCAAAAGATCCTATGGTATTCGATTTGTTTGATGTTTATACAAATATGAGAAGAATGAATATTGAATATATTATAATGAACGAAGGTATATTTAAAGCTAAAGAAATATGAAAAAAATTTTAAATTACATTTATCTAATTAATGATTTTAAAAAAAAATATGGCTATATAAAATTAATATTTTTTTTAATATTCATTTTATTAATTTTGATTTTTTCTATTTTTGTTTTTGTTCAAGTTTTTATACCTTTTACTTACATAGCAATTTAATATAAATTATTTAAATGCAATATTGGTTATTAAAATCAGAACCTGACATTTGGTCTATAGACCAACAGAAGAAGTCAGGATCAAAAGGTGCTGATTGGGATGGTGTACGAAACTATCAAGCTGCTAATAATTTAAAAAAAATGAAAAAGGGAGATCTATGTTTTTTTTACCATTCAAATATAGGTAAAGAAGTCGTTGGTATTGTTGAAGTAATTAAAACAGCATTTATTGATCCCACAGATAAGGAGAAGCGATTTGTAGCAGTTAAAGTTAAGTATAAAAATAAACTAAAATTGCCAGTTTCATTAGAAAATATTAAAAAAAATAAAGATTTAAAAGATATAGCTCTTATAAAACAAAGTAGACTTTCGGTTATGCCAATAGATACTAAATGCTGGAAAATTATTTTGAAGATGGGTAGTATCAGCTAATAAATATTACATGCCAAAAAAAAAGAAAGCAAAAAAAGTTAGAAAAAAGATTAAAAAGAAATCTAAAAAAAAAAAGATTAAAAAGAAATCTATAACTTCAAAAGTAGAAAAAGAATTAATCTACAAAACAAAAAAAGACTGGATTAATAAAGCTCTCGTAAATAAATCGCAATATGAAAAAAAATATAAGTCTTCTATAAAGGATAATGATGGATTTTGGAAAAAAGAAGGAAAAAGAATTAATTGGATAAAGCCATACACAAAGATCAAAGATGTAAAGTACAGTAGTTCCGATGTAAGAATTAAATGGTTTTATGATGGAACATTAAACGCTTCAGCCAATTGTATAGATAGACATTTAAAAAAGAATAAAGATAAGACTGCTATAATTTGGGTTGGTGATGATCCAAAAGTACAGAAGAAAATATCATACAAAGAATTACACAAAGAAGTTTCAAAGGCAGCTAATGGTTTGAAAGAACTCGGTGTAAAAAAGGGTGATCGTGTAACAATTTATTTAACAATGATACCTGAACTAGCTTATACAATGTTAGCTTGTGCAAGAATAGGAGCAGTTCATTCGATAATCTTTGGAGGATTTTCTCCAGATAGCATTTCTGGAAGAATAAATGACTGTGAGTCTGATTACTTAATAACTGCAGATGAAGGTGTTCGGGGAGGAAAAGTTATTCCTCTAAAATCAATCGCTGATGAAGCTTTAGTAAATTGCCCTAATGTAAAAAAATGTGTTGTAGTAAAAAGAACTGGCAATCGTATAAATTGGGATGAAAGAAGAGATGTTTGGTATCATGAACTGATTAAAAAAGTTTCTAATAAGTGTGAACCTGAAGAAATGAATGCAGAAGATCCACTATTTATCTTATATACATCTGGTTCAACAGGAAAACCAAAAGGTGTGATGCATACAACAGGTGGATATATGGTTTACGCGTCAATGACACATCAATATATATTTAACTACAAACCTAAAGATATTTATTGGTGTACTGCAGATATTGGTTGGGTTACAGGACATAGTTATATTATATATGGTCCATTATCTAATGGGGCTACTACAATCATGTTTGAAGGAATACCTACATATCCTGATAGTTCTAGATGGTGGCAAATAGTTGATAAATATAAAGTAAACATTTTTTATACAGCACCAACTGCTATCAGAGCTTTGATGAGAGAAGGTGATAAGCCTGTTAAGAAAACATCAAGAAAATCACTGAAATTGTTAGGAACGGTAGGAGAGCCAATCAATCCAGAAGCGTGGGAGTGGTATTATAAAACAGTTGGAGATTCTAACTGTCCAATTGTCGATACTTGGTGGCAAACAGAAACAGGAGGAATATTAATTAGTCCACAAACAGGTGCTATTAATTTAAAACCTGGATCAGCTACTAAACCTTTTTACGGTATTAAACCAGTGATAGTAGATAAAAATGGAAAAACTTTAAAAGGTGAGGCAGAGGGACGTTTATGTATTGCACAGTCATGGCCTGGCCAAATGAGAACGGTTTATGGAGATCACCAAAGATTTATAGACACCTATTTCTCACAATTTGATGGAAAATATTTCACAGGTGATGGGTGCAGGAGAGATAAAGATGGATATTATTGGATTACTGGAAGAGTTGATGATGTAATTATTGTGTCGGGTCATAATTTGGGAACTGCTGAAATAGAAAGTGCCTTTGTTGCTCATCCAAAAGTAGCTGAGGCAGCGGTTGTAGGATATCCTCATGATATTAAAGGAAACGGTTTATATTGTTACGTTACTTTAAATGTGGGAGAAAAATCAACTTTAGATTTAGAGAGAGATTTAAAGCTNTGGGTTCGAAAACAAATTGGTCCAATAGCTACACCAGACTTAATACAATTTTCACCTGGTCTTCCAAAAACTAGATCGGGCAAGATTATGAGAAGAATTCTCAGAAAAATTGCAGCAAATGAACATGATCAATTAGGTGATACAACNACTTTNGCNGATCCNAGTGTAGTAAAAAGTTTAGTTGAAAATAGAAAAAATACTTAAAAATTTATNANTTCAATAAATTCCTTTTTAACATTATCCCATTTCAGGATCATAGAATTTAAAACTATTTTCTTGTCTAAAGATTTTAACTCTTCAGCTATTGGTGACCATTCATATAAAGACAAAGCACTNGTNTTAAATGGTANTGNCTCGTGATANTCATTCCAATTAATCTTTTCATATCTNTCAAGAAANTTTTTTTTTGCATTTTCATATATTTCNTTNGGCATTTCATTTTTNTGAAGTTCATTATCNAAAATTTNAAAATANATTTCATTTGCTTTCTCAGTATCATGTTGATTTCTGATATTTTTTAAAAAAGAGATTGTATAAAAAGTTAAATCCTGTAATGCAGTTGAATAAATATTCCATTTAGCTTTATTAATCGATCCTAAAAATATTTCATCTTCAAACATCAATACATATTTTGCCCCCATTCTAGTTTTCAGATATCCATAAAGAGTTACTTGACTTACCCATGCAGATTTTTTTTGGATAAATTCTTTTAAGTCAGAATAGTTTTCAATTTTTTTTGTTTTTTTGAAATA
>FUFK010065276.1_pt1 | contig 17374 bp, 34 predicted proteins | sample 1021851 | NCBI WGS metagenome assembly FUFK01 (sample SAMEA51879418, study PRJEB19060) | metagenome | reverse complement strand
ACTTGGGAAAAAATTAAACAAGAAATGGATAAATTATAATGCCTAAACGTTTCTGTGATTGTGGCAAAGAAGTATATTGTAATTGTCATGCCACCTTGCCCTGATTGTGGCGCTATAAGAATGGATGATTGTACTTGCCCTGATGATTGTGACTCATGTGGCGCATAGTTTTTTTTAATTTATTAACCATCACACTATTAATTTTTTTAACTATTCTCGCGAAACCTCTCTTAGCAAATAACACACAAACAAATTCCAGTGGGTCCAATACGTTAATCGATGGAAACATGACGACTAACAACACCTATTCAGGCGGACAAACAAACACCACAAACGCAACAACAACTAATTCCTCCACAGCAAGTCAGATACCAGTTAACTCAGCGAATTCACCTTCTTATTCCGCAATGAGTCAAGACGTTTGTTCTATGGGAGTGAGTGGTTCTGTATCATCAACGTTTGTTGGTTTTTCTGGTGGTAAACATGTTTACGATAAGGAATGTATTCGCTTAAAATATAGTAAATTATTAATGGACCTAAAAATGAATGTTCCAGCGATTACTTTACTCTGTCAAAAAAAAGAAATCTTTACAGCTTTTATGGAAGCTAATACACCTTGTCCATTTCAAGGAATTATAGGACCAGAAGCAAAAGCACTTTGGGAAAAATATCCAAAGCTTAGACCTGACTATGAAGATTACATGGCTAGAGTAGAATACATGGAACAAGTAGATAAAGATTTAATTAAAGAGAAAGCAAAAAATGAAACTTATTCTGGCCCTTCTATTAACGTTCATAACTAGTTTTGCTTATTCTGAAACAACAGGAAACTTACTACCAAATGTAAATGATGGCGTAGATTGGGGGTCCAATACTACGGACATGATTAATGATGGGTCAAGCGGATATGTAACTAATGGATCTGTTGTAAATGGTTTTACTATTACTTGTCCAACCTCACAAACTAACTGTGGTTATAAATATGATGTTGGCGGAGACTTTGAAGTAACAGGAACGGCAACTGTAAGTGTTAACGATATTGGTTTAACTAGCAATACAATAACACAACCAATGTTAGACAATGGTATAACGTTAAATAGTTATATTGATGTTGCAAACTGTGAAAGTAACGAAGGTAATTGTGAGTCTAAAGGTGGCGCAAACGATAGTCATACAACAATTGTTGTATTAAAAGATAGTAACGGCGGTGTTCTAAGTACATCAACACAAACAAGAACTAATGTTACTGGCTTTCAAGGTAACTGTAACGGTTATCCTAGTTCTACATCTGGAACAATTACTGATCCTTGCGGTCAATACAATGACAGCATTACTTATTTAGGTGTTGGGTCAAACATTGTAGATTGGTCTTGGTCTGGAACAGATAGCAATTATACAAATCAATCAAGACAAGGACCGAACCTTTTAGGTGCGTCTTTAAATATGACGTACAATCCTATCGTTTTATCTGATGATATTACAGAAGATCTTAATGATATTATTATTGATGATAGTTTTATCGATGAAATAATTTTAGATGAAATTATTACAGATTTTGAAACAATAGAGTTTGAAGAAGTTTTTATCGAATTAGAAGAATTAGATTTTGAAGAAGTTTTAATTTTAGATGTTTTACCTGAACTAGAAGAATTTAATTTTGAAGAAATATATGTAGAAGAATTTGAAGATATTACTTTAGAAGAATTAGAAGAAATAGATTTAGAAGAATTTAAAGAAATAGACTTAGAAGAATTTGAAGAAATTATAGCGGAAGCTGAGATAGAAGAATTTAACGACGTTGAGGAAATCGACGATGTTGAAGTGGCCGAAGAAGAAACTATAGAAGAAGAAATCGAAGTGGCCGAAGAAAAGACGGAGGAAATATCAAATGACACCTTGGAAGAAGAAACCCCGAAAGCCGAAGGGGTACTAGAAGAAAGTATCGAGTCAGAAGAATTTGATGAGATTAAAGAAATAGAAGAAATAGAAAACGACGAAATTAAAGTAGCAAATAATGATCTTAAAATAGATATTAACGATAAGATTGATATTAAGATTGAGGAGATTACATTATTTTCAAATCAAAATGCTTTAGAAGTTTATACAAAAAATGATTTTTATAAACCTCAACAAATTTATTCTGACATCGATAACGCATTATTCATACAAACTGATTTAGGTTTTTATTACGGCAATATTTATACAGGAATTACTTTAGATAATTATATAAGTACAGATCCTATAAGCCAGCACAATGAAAAACTTTACGATCTAAAAGTTAATAAATTAAAAATTATGATTGAACTAAAAAAATTAAAAGGATTATTATGATAGATAAATTAACAAATTATGCCAGTATTGTCGGCGTTGTTTGTGGCATAGGCGGTGGTTTTTATGCGTGGGGTGAATTTAATACACGTCTTAGCGCAATTGAAAACAAAGAATTTGTTGTAAATGAAACTGTCGATCTTGCGCCAGTAAACGAAAAAATCAGTACATTAGAAGTTGAAATATTAGATAGAATGTCCGACCTAGAAGATGAATGGATGAATAGAGATAATAATAGCACGGATGTACTTCTTAATGACATAGCAGGTATAAATGCAGAACTTAAAGATTTAATTGAAGATATGAATGATGGAGATCAACAATTACAATTAAATATAGTTAACGCGTCAGATAAAACTTTTAAAGAATTTGGAAAAATAAGAGACATGATTAATGATATGAATAAGTTAATTGCTATTGTTCAAAAAGAAAATGAACTACAAACTATTTTGATTGATGAAATCAAAGCAGAAAATACTAATCCATTAAAATAATGATGAAGGTTTGGCTCATGGTGGCTTTTATGCACACACCTGAAATGCCATCTGTTAAATACTCAGCATTTATTTTTAAGACAGAAGAAACGTGTATAGAAAATTTAGCTGATTTTTTAAACACCTATGAAAGAAAATCTGATCTATATAAAAGCACTACTAAAACTGATGCACACTGTTTAGAATTTGAGTCATTTGATATTTTAAGATTTAAAAATACAGGAATATAAATGTCTGATTGGGAAAAACAAATTGAAAATGTTATTCGTACATTAGATGAAATTAAAATTGAGGTTAAAGAAAACCGACAAGAACTAATTAAATTAAAAGAAGAAATGGCGACGGGAAAGTCAGCCATAAGAACAACACTTTTTATAGGGTCTATACTTAGCGGGATCTGGGTATTTATAAAATTGTTGAATAACTAAGGACTGTTTCTGAGGTTACAATGAAACAAAATAATCGCGTATTAATTATAAGTGATTTACACATGCCTTATCAACATCCACAGGCAATTGATTTTTTAACTAAACTAAAAAAGAAATGGAAATTTACTAGGGTGTTTTCAATTGGTGATCTTGTAGATTTAGCATCTGTTCAAGTAGAACGACCTAGCGATCCAGAGGTAGAGTCACCGACTTTTGAAATAGGTAAGGCAACAAAAGAAATTAGGAAGCTGGAAAAAATATTTCCTGAAATGGATATATTAAAAGGCAATCACGATCTACGAATAGAAAGAAAAGCCGAACGCTTTGGTATTCCTCGAAGCATACTTAAAGACTTAAACGACATCTTTGATATAAAAGCAAAATGGCGCTGGCACGACAAATATATCTTAACCCTCCCAAGCAATCACAAAGTTTTTTTAACACACAATTACAAACAAAATGTTTTATCTAGTTCTAAGGAATTAGGATGTTCATTAATTACTGGTCACTTTCATACGTCCGCAAATGTTAGTTGGTGGTCCTCACCATCAGCTTTAAACTTTGCTATGAGTACAGGGTGTTTAATTAATCCGAAATCACCAGCAATGAAATATCAAAAGTTATTTATTAAACGACCAATTTTATCAGTAGGTATGCTGATAGAAGGAACACCAATTATACAACCAATGTATTTAAACGATGAAGGGAAATGGAATGGAAAAGTCTGACGTATTAGTAATGGCCCAAACAATTTGGGGTGAAGCAAGAGGAGAAACTATTGATGGTAAGTACGCAATAGCACATGTAATTAAAAATAGGTTAGACTCAAAGAAGTGGTTTAGTGCAGATACATTAGAAGGTGTATGTAAAAAGAAATGGCAATTCTCATGTTGGAATGAAGGCGATCCAAACAAAGAGAAAATGGAAAAGTTAACGCACGAAGATATAGAGGACTTTGTTAATATTGCTAATAATGTTTTAGATGGTCAGATGGAAAGTAATGTAGGTAAAGCTACTCATTACTATGCTGATTATATTAAAGAACCTAAATGGGCAGAAGGTAAAACCCCCATCACTACGATAGGGGTTCATCATTTTTACGAAGATATAGATTAACCAATTGATAACAATTTACTTAATTCGCCAGAAACGTCAGCAGATTGGGTAATTATTTTTTTTGGTTTACCTTCTTTGGTTAAAGTACAAACAAAATTCATATTACCCATTGGATGATCTTTCCAACCTTTTTGCCATATTTTAATAGCTTGTAATTTTAATTTTGCTGGCAGTTTATGATATTTTAGATCAACAACTTTTTTACCAGCTAAAATATATTGTTTTTTTATTTTATACATTTTTACTCCTTTCAAAGTTTACAAGATCTAAATAATCAATGCGTGCATTTATAATTATTTTTCTATAATCTTTTCCATTATCAATTTCATAAACTTGAATGTAATAATCATTACCATCTTTATTTTTTCCAACACGGAGAAGATGTTTAGGTGAAACATTTTCACTGTTAGAAAATCCAAATTCAATTAAATGTTTTAAATGATCTGGATTATTTTTATTTAAGTATTTTTCTATCATAATTACTCCTTTAAGAAAAATTAAATTAAAAATAGTATATCACGAATTTTATAAAAAGTCAAAAACGATGTTATAGGTATAACAATGTTACACTCAATAAATGAGGAGTTGCCGTTAAAGTCAAAAAAATTATTTTAAGCATAGCTTGAAAAAAAATTTTTTTTATCCTGTGGATATTTTTTTTTAAGAAAAGGAAAATTATTTTATGTTAAACTTATTATTAGGGCCTGTAAGTTCTATTGTTAAAGACGCAGTAGGCGGATATGTTCAAACTAAAAAAGCAAAATTAGAACAAAAGGTTACAAAGATAAATGCGGAAACAGACATTTTAAAAAAACAAATTTCAGGTGAAATTGAATATGATGTTGAAGCTATTAAAGGTGCTAAAGATAGTTTTAAAGATGAATGGATTTTAATTTTATGGTCTATTCCAATGGTAATGATTTGGATTCCACCTTTACAAGTTTATGTTGAAGCTGGTTTTCAAGCATTAAAAGACTCAGTTCCTCAATGGTATTTTTATACTTGGGGTGCAATCGTATCAGCTAGCTATGGTACAAAGTCGGCACTTAAATTTTTTAAAAAATAGGAGGTATTATGAAATACTTTGAATGGTTTAAAAACCTACAAAAGAAATATCAGATTGTTGTTGTTGCAGTAGCAGTAATAGTAATCATGATGATTTTAGGAATATTCTAAATGAACTGTCCACCCAAAGTAAAAGTTGGGTACAAGGACATAGCCATCGAACTTGTTCGTTCAGACTTTTCAAAACAAACAGATTGTTACGGAGAATATCAACACCGTGCTAACAAGATAGAAATTCAAAAAGATTTAACACCAACAGATTTTGCTAATACACTGCTTCATGAGGTGTTGCATGCAGTGGTGTATGAACACAGTTTAACGTGTGAAGGTAACGCGTTAAGCATTGATACTAATGAGGAGATAGTAGTAAACTCAATTACTAATGGACTAATGACTGTCTTTAAAGACAATCCTTGGTTCCTAAAAATTTTGCAGGACAATATTCATGGAAAACATAACGGATCTAAGAACAGTTAAAAATTTTATAGGCGCAAATGAAACGCCTTACATGGATAGTTTATTAGATAATAATTTAACTCTTACTGGCCAAGAATATTCAGACAATCCTATCTTAGCAGGCGTACAAAGATTTAATAAAAATTTATTTGGTTCCGCATTAAAGACAGGCGAACAAGGTTTCAATTATGCTATGGCTACAGGTATGTTACCTTTTTCTTTTGCTGGTGATACGGCTGAAGGTTTATATGGTTTACTACCAGAAGATGGACAAAATTATATATCTTCCTTAATGTATAATTCACCTGAAATGGACCCTGACGATTTCGGCGATCATGTTGAAGGTCATCTTATGGAAGGGTTATTAGCTAATCCAAATTTAACAGGATTTGTAAATCGCGGAAACGTCAAAACAAAAAAAGACGGAAAAAAAACTGACGTCACAGAAGCTATTAAATATGATTTAGATGATACGAAAGGTTTATTTTTAGATGAAAGCGTTCCTGATAATATGAAGTCAGGAATAATATTTGAATATGATTGGTACACTAAAGGTAAAAAGTGGGAAGGTGACAAGGGTAATCTTTGGCACGGCGTTAAAGTAGATAAAGATAAACAATCTAAATTAGAAAATAAATTTAGAGAACAAATCATAGCTAAAGAAATTATAATAAGTGAGGGTAATACTTTACGAGATAAATCTTTAATTAAAGCAAGATTAGACGATATAGATTTAGAAGATCTAAATAAAGTTTGGGTAGAAATGGGCCGTGAACCTTTACCAAAAAGAACAACATTTATAGATAAAGACGGTAATCAAATTGACGCTAAGTTTGTTGCAGGTACAATTGACGGCAATGAAATAAACTTAATGCCTAATGAAATAAAAAGATTAGTTTATATTTTATCTGATGGTATTAGATCAAGTCATAGACAATTTGATAAAAACCCTAACGTTATGGGTTTAGTAGATAAAACAAATAACGCATTTAAAAAAGATGGACAAAAATTAGTTCTTGGTATGAGAATGGATAGTGCTAAACAGACTCCATATAGTTTAGCAGAATTAGATACATTATCACACGAATTAGGACATCTATTACATTTTCAATTAGCCGTTGATGATATTCCTACTTTTTTAAAAGGTACTGAATATAGTGTAGGTGTAGCTACAAAAGAAATGGTAGCAGTTTCAAAAAAAATGAGACCTGACTTATGGGATGACGCTTGGATAAAACAAGCAAGTAAAACTGATGACGCATTTGATAAAATGTTAAATGCACATCAACAAAGAGTCAATTATAGAATGAAAGACGTTGAATTGTTAGCTGATTTTATAAAAGGGTATTTAACTAATCCTGCATTAACTAAAGAATTAGCACCTAATATGTCAAAAATTTTAAAACAAATGGTTAATGAAAGCTGGTTTAAAGATATATTAATGCTATCAAAAGCTGATATTTTACCACCTAATAACATCGACGCTGGACTTTTAGATACTGCTACTGTATAACGTTGTTATGCAGTGTAACAAATGTAAAAGTAAAAATATATCTCATATTATATTAGACCCCGATTGGAAAAATCCTTACGCGGATTATTCTAAAACCGAGGTCTATGAATGTAGAGACTTGCGGGGAAGAACTTAATTTAGTTTCCCCAGCAAACTCTCAGGACGAAGATTAGTATAACGTTTTAACATCTTCCAATCTTTATGACCGCTAACTAAAGCGACCTCGTGGATAGACCAACCCTTTTCAAATAAACGACTAATTCCTTCGTGGCGCATATCATGAAAACGTAAGTCATGGATGTTAAGCTTTTTCATAAGACGTTGCCATTGACTNTTTAATGCTTCGTACGATGGAATATCATTNCNCATCATAAGTTTTAGTGCTCTATCATTGATAGGTAACTTTCTCGTACCAACATACTTGTCGGTCTTATGATTTTTAAGAACTAATAATGTACCGTTCTTTTTCTTTTCAAAAGAATAATCGCGGTTAATCCACTCAGCTTTACGCATACAAGTATATATAGCAATCTTTACACAGGCCCATAACTCAGACGACCCATACTTATAGATAGCTTTAAGTTCATCAAACGACGGACGACGATCACGTTCATCATTCAATGCTTCTGGTTTTTTAATATCAATAGCAGGATTTTTAATTTTCATTTTTAATTCATCAATTGCATATTCATAAATTTGTCTAATACGATTAACTCTTTTATGAACTGAACTCGGTTTTAATTTTAACTTAATATTACGAGTATATTGTGCAACATCAGTATCTTTTAAATATATTGGAGTCTTGTCATCATTTTCCTTTATATTTAAAATTAATTTAAAATCTCTAATAAGTTTATTAACCATACGAACTTCAATAATTTCGTGTTTATGTATAGGTAATACATCATTCATATATATTCTAGAAAGTTTTCTAAAACATTCATTCTTTGTATAACCAACCTTCTCACGATCAATGTCCGTTAAAGTGTGATTAATAAATTTCTTAGCTAGGTCTTTGTCCAAAAATTTTTGAGCAATTTCCACGCCTTGCTGTCTTATTGATACATGAAAGACTTTACTACCATCTTTCTTTGTATATTCTCTTACATATTTCATATTGTCTCCTTTTGTGTTAGCATTGTAAAAATGTTGAATAAGATCCTAAACCTACCCCTCGTTACTGGACTGAAAATCCTCGTGTCGGTGGTTCGATTCCACCCTTGGGCACCATTTTTCCTTTGCATACCTAGGTTTTATACGAATGTTCATGCTTTGGCAAGCACTATAACAACGTTATATTATGGCTTTTTAGGGGGTCATTTGTGTTATATTTGTGTAAAAAAACTGGGGGTCACACTAAACAGGACTAAGGGTTTAGCTGGATCAACCCCCAGATTTCTTTAGTTTTATTAATTCTTTTAAATAAAACTCGGCTTTAAGTAGGTCCTCTAAGCCGTTCTTTTTCTCATACCGAAACAGGTACTTAAATATATTAAATATTATTGCACCCTTATACTGTTCAGTATTCAAAAAATCTTTTGCAATATCAAGGAATTCTTTTTTCCCTGATGTGTAATGATTTGGATGATTTACAGGATCATTCATTCATAATTGCCTGTCTTATATCAGCTTCCATACCATCCCACTTTTCACCCATTTCTAAACAAATAGCTATGTATCTAAGGTAAGTACAGTATTGCTGATTAGACATAATAATTACTAACCTTGTATCTACATTGCACACAGAACCTATCAAACTTGGAAACGCTTTGATATGTTGCTGGACATAAAGTACATTTTTTCATAACTTTCTTTTGTTTTATCGGCGCTGTCGATTTATAATTCAGTTCGCGGTATTTTTTCTCCGCCAACCTTTTTTTCACTAAGTTCCTCATTGTGTGACTCCTTTGCAAAACTTGGGGTTAAAGACTCGACCTGCTTTTCTAATTCCCTAACTCTTAGACGTAGATCAAAATTTTTGTCGGCCCATTTATCTAGGCGATCAACAAGAAAAGTATCATGAATTTTTAATAATTTATTTTCATCAGATAACTTTTCATTGTCTTTACTGATAATCTTTAATTGATTTCTCAAATGTTTTATTTCATCGGTCATATTACTCGCTTCCTTGTATATAAGTTTTCTTGGGGAATGGCGTATGTTGGTCCGTAACCAAGGTCCGTCATATTTTTATCGTTAAAAATATCACGCGCATACATCCAACCTTTGTAGGTAAATTTTCTACCTAACCCTATTAGCAACACAAACAAATCTATTCCCCCGTCAATTTCTTTTTTAGGGGTCACTAATAGCTGACCATTATCTACTTTAGTAACTTTCACATCTATATTTAAACCATTAACAGAACAATCGGCTGAACCTTTTCTAGGATGATAACTAAGGTCAGGATATAAATTCATCATTTTACAAAACGCTATTTCCGATAGCGCGCCGATCTCAGAAATTTCTTTATTGGTTTTTCGCGAAGCCATCTTACGATTAATAACTTTATGATTTTCACATGCTTCAAATCGTTTGTAACCTAAATGAACACCTAAGTTATATTCTAAATCATTTAATAATATTTCATTATTTGGATCAGGTAATATCATAAATACCTTTTTCTATTTTAACTCGTTCTAAAGCTTTATCTTGTGATAGATCTCTATGATGATATTCTACTGCTAATGCCATTGCATTTGCGCTATATAATTGTACCTCTAATTCTTTTAATTCATCTATAAACTTTTTATATTCATTATCATCAAAAGCATGCCACTCAGCTTCCTTACCTGATTTATTACCTTTATGTTTAATACAAAGACTAGCTACTTTCTTTTTTAAAAATTTTTCTTGATGATGTACTTCCGCTTTTAATTGACCAGCATATTCATTAACTTCCTGAATTACTTTAGCTATACCTTCTCTATCTATTGGTAAAGGATTAGGTAATAAATATTTTTCTATCTTCATATATTTCTCTAATTTTTTTATCAGGCGAACTGGCCCAATATTTTTTTGCAATTGGACTCACAAGCAATCTATGTAAGTGCCATTCCAATTCATTATGTTGGTGTTGTTGTTCATGAAGTTTGTAATACATGGGTATTGTCCAAATATCAGAAACTCTTTTACCCATCATAAAACGTTCACCTAAAAATTTTACATGGCAACATTGAACACCTTCTGTAATACCAGTATAAAAACACGGCTGTGAAGCGATGTATTTTTGATGTGATTTACTTCTTATTATTTCTTGCATTAATTATTTTTTCCAGATCACTTGCATGCGCAACAATCCAAAAACCTTTTCTATTTTTTTGACAAAGGGCAATAACGGGAGTCTTGCCCTCTGCGTCAGCCAATACTTTAGTTTCATCATACAATGTAAGTACACTATGTTTTTTCTTTTCAACCTTAGTTACTTTGAGGTTTTTTCTTTTTAACAATTGTAAACTGTTTATGATTTGGACTTGGGTCCTTCATTGAATGAACACTTAACCATTTATATTTATCTTTACGATTTATAAAACTTGGCCATATTTTTTCTTTGATAGCTTCTAAAAAATAACTCATAATATTATTTCCCTTTCTTCGCTTCTTCATCGATTTGTTTCCTTCTTGTTTCCAAATAGGGTGCAAATAATGTTTGTATAATTACAAAATCATTAGGTGCTGTTTTCATTAAATGGTGAGTCAAGAAAGTAGTTAACGCTAATCCAAAGGTGGCGGAATTAACTTTAATATTATCTTGAAGCACACCATCTAACGATTTTAATACCTGCTGAAAATCCTCTTTAAAGTTTTTATCGTTAGGTATCATTCGGTCCTGCTTTCAATATGAAAAAAGACAGAACCAGTGCCCAGTAATGAAAAAAAATTTACAAGGAGTCGGGCACTAAACATTTATCTTCGTCCGAAGTTGTTCCTGTTATTATAATTACCACCTTGGTTATTATAATTATCGTTGTTATTATTGTTGTAGTTGTTATTGTTGTTATTGTTTTGATCTGGTTTCCAAGTATTTACTTCCGCATAATACTTACCTTCATCACTACGTTTAACGTCTAAGTTAATTCGTTCGTCGTTATTATTTTGTAGTGTTTGTAATAATTGGTCAACATTAATTCCAATCTTACAAATAATCCAATCAATTCCCTGTGGTGGAGGATTGATATATAATCCATTTAAAAAAATTTTTTCTTTAGCCATTGTGACTCCTTATTAAAAATTTATTGGAACGCATACTTAATATCCTTGCCGTCAATGACATTAAACCTAACACATACGTTCCCATCACTACCTCGCCATCGTAGTTAGGATTTATAGGTAATGAAACTCTATCTACTGTTATAATTACTTGCATTATTCCTTTTCGGGTTACTATAAACTTCGTTCGTATTATTTCCTGATGCTTGATTGCCGTCGTCCTCAAAGTCTGCTTCTAAGTTAAGCATTGCTTGAATATGATAACGTCTAAAATAAGTAATACCGCTTCCTACTTCTTGCGGTCTGGAATTCTGATTCCCAATTACAGATGTTGATGATAAATATTGACCACTTGGAATATGTGTAAGTATGGTTCGTAAAAAATTTAAACCTTCATTGTACTCACAAATATAAGATATACTTACTTGTTGTTGATCTAATGCTTCCTTACAAGAATTAGCTATATCATCTAATGTGCTAAATCTGTGTGGCTCACCAGCTTTTGATTTAAAGAAATTATTTTCTCCAGATTTTTTTAATTCTTTAAAATCTTTTCTAGCTACCTCTATAGCTTGTAGTATTTTATCGTTCATTTTTTACTCCTAGTTATTTTGTTAATCTGTTTGTCTAAGTCGAACGCTTTTCTAAATAATAAAAACTGACTAAGACCTAATTCTAAATCTTGCTTACTAAATACTTTTATTTCTGCTTCATCTTCTGCTGGATCTTTTGGGAACCTGTAAATGATTGCTTCATCTACCTCTATATTATCACCGTCTCTAATTAATTTACTATACGCCGATAATTGTATGAGGTGATCGCCGTAAATTTTTTTAGAAGTTTTAAAATCTATTAAAATATTTTTACCATCTTTTTTTACAAAAAGATCAGGACAACCACCAATAAGCAGATTTTCATTATTATAATTTTTTTCTGTAAAAATAATTTCACACTCATAACTATCCCACCATTCTTTAAATATTAAAAAAACTTTATGGACGATTGGATCGTCGGCAATCGGCGGTTCACCCCCCTTAATATAAATTTCAGCTAAATCATGGAAGCTGGTACCTATATCACCCGCTTTCTTTAGTTCATCAAAATAACTCTTACCTTCTAAGCCGAGATTGTTGGCCCAGATAATTAATCCTGTAGCATCTTTAAAACGGCCAAGAACAGTTGTAGTTGAAGGTACTTTCTTGCCGTTTACTTTATAACCAGTAGTAGGCATTAAATAGTTCCTCCGTAACTCTCCGTAGAAAAGGACGTGTTACCTTTAGGAATTTTATCTTCTACTATTACATCAACCTTATCCAGTAAATCTAAACCTGAGTCATAAATAATACCGAATTGTTCCCTTAAAGGTCCTTTAGGGCACTCTCTATGAAGTTTATCTATATCTTTAAAAATAAGATCTAAACGTGTTCTAATACCCTGTATTTGTAAAAACTTATCATGTGTGATAAACAATTTTTGGGATTTAGATTTCATCGGTCTAGTTCCTTTTTGTTAAGGGGTAGTTGACGCTACCCCTTTGTTCTTACGGCGAAGCTTGAACAATCATTATATTAAACAAAACATATTAAGCTTCTCCATCATTCCCTGAACTACCAGAAAACAATGTTCTTAAACAAATATTAAACTAAAACCGCGTCGTCAAGAAAAAACTGAATAATAAAGAATAAACTGAATTTATTCTAAATCTAAAATATTATTTTCGCCATCAATAGCCATATCCACAACAAAAATTGGATATATTTCATCAAATTCTAATTTCATATAATCGTAAGTTGGCATCCAATATTTATTTTTTGGTTCTTTATAACCACCTCTATAAACATAACCTAAATATCTTTGTCCTACTGCTGTATTTTGTGAAACAAATTCATGAGGTAAAAAAGAAAAATAATAATTTTTATTTTTAGGTTTAATTAAATTATGACGCCATAATAATTTATCTGGGTTTGTAATATGCCAATCATTANAANTTATATTAAATANTGATGCTCTAGCGTCTTTTCTAAATGTCATAGCTTCATCTTTGTGATCTTTATACCATTCATCTTGTGCAAAATTTACATCTTCAANAGTTTTAGGATANGTTATNANGGCTTTAGTATTNGGATCAGTATGAATTAAATTAGGAAAATATATAGCTTTTGCCTTTGATTTAAAAAGATTTGGTGATTCATATCTGCCTTTTCTAAAATTCCACTCTAATACAACACTCATTTTTTCAATTTTAGGACTTAAAAATTGACTTAAAGAAATTTCTCTACCTTGGTGTTCGCCAATGACTCTTAAAATTTCTTTTAATTGAAAAACTTTTAACTGATCGGGTTTATTTTCTGGTTTATTGAATTCTAAATCATACATAGTTTGTATGCTAACTTTACCATAACCATCTGGCGGATTTTTTGTTTTCTTTGCAATTTCTGACTTAGTAAGCCCACATGAATTTATTAAATCCATTAATTTATCTTTTTCGTATTGTTTGTTTATAATAGGCATTAACATAATTTCACACAAAACTTTCTTTCTTTCAACAATATTCTGATGTTCACTAAATATTCCAATTTTTACTATACATCAAGAAAAAATTGAAATATAGAAAAAAAACAGAATGAAAGTAATTTGTAAAATGTGTGATAAAACCATTGAAATTGACGAAAATTTGTCTGCAAAAGAATTACAAATATTAAAATTCATTAAAAATTACGCAGAAAAGTACGATAAACCACCATCTTTTAGAGAAATTAGCACAAAATACAAAATAAGTTTATCAGCAATAGATCGGTATATTTATCAATTAAAAGAGAAACAATACATTACTAAAAAGCCTTATAAAAGTAGGTCTATTGTCATTTTAAAGGATATTCCTTGTGGGTAAAATTTGGAAAATGGGTGTCAAAGTAGATCAATTTGTTGCTGATACTGTCGATTTATCAGATGATGAAATGGGCAAGTATTGGCGTATGATTTTATATGCTTGGAAGCTAAAAACAATTTTACCAAATGATATTAAAAGAATTAGCCAAATATCTAAAAATCCTAATTTAAAAAAAACGAAGTATTTGCTTGATAGATATTTTGTACAAAATGATGATGGCTACACAAATAAAGCTCAACTTGAAGAATGGAAATATATTGAAAAGCTATCTCAAACTAATTCAGAAAATGCAAATTTGAGGTGGGATAACAAAAAAGAAGTTAAATCGCATAGCGATGGCAATACTAATAAGAGTAAGAGTAAGAGTATAGATTATAATATTATAATAGATACATGGAATAAATATATTCCATCTGCCCAAATCAAAGTATTTAATCAAACAAGAAAACAATTAATTAAAAATAGATTTCACACTTTTTTTAATGACAGCTACGAAGAATGGGAAAAGTTTTTAGTTAAAATTGCAAAAATAAACTTTTTGTGGGGTGACAATGATCGTGGTTGGAAAGCTGATTTTAATTGGGTTCTTAATGAAAACAATTACATAAAAATATTTGAGGGTAAATATCAAAAAGATGTTAAAGAAATTGGTTTAACAATAGATGATGATGAATCAAAAGCTAAAAGATGGATAGTTAATTCTAAAAACTTATCTCCATTTATACTCTCACTAGCACAAAAAAATTTTCAAGATATTCAACACTTATATAGAAAAAAATTACTGACAAAAGAACAGGTAATTAATCTAGGAATAAGCATTGAGTAAAAAAAGAAAAAAAAAGAACAAAAAATCAATAGACCTTGGAAGCCAAGAATTAGTAAGAAACGAAGACCATACTTTAACTAGAAAGGTTGACGGAGAGGTTTTTCGTTTTGCTTTTTACGGAGAAGATCGTCATTTAGAAAAAGTACATAAATCCGTTTTAGAAAATTATCATGCAAGAGGAATGTTATGTAATTATGATCGCAATGTAAATGATAAAAGATTTTGGGCAGGTTCTAAATTTGAACAAATATGTTATCACGCAGGCTTACAGCAAAAAATTACAGCTAAACTAACAGAAATGGTTGTTGGGGTTAGAGAGGATTTTGTTATAGACAATATAGATGCACACTCTTATTTTCATACAATAGTTAAAGAATTAGGAAAATTTTGGAATATTGCTTGGTGGGTTATGGTGCTTAATAAACCTGCAAGACAATACAAAAGAAAAGGTATGGAAGAACTACAAGAATGTTTAGATCGTTTAGTAGTTTTATTTGACTTGTAAATATGACCCTTTGGTTAATTAATCAGCTTATCTGATTTTATAAATATTCGTCAAAATCACTCCAATCCATTCTATCTGGATTGATGCTTGGATAATCATTAATAATAAATTTTTTAACCAAACTTTTACATCGTTCACCGATAGACTCATAACGGAAAAAAACTTCATCAAAGTTAATTTCACTATGAAATCTTTTTAAGTAAACCCATTCTTGTTTTTTTTCATCAAATATAAATTTGTCAAAACCCACTGCAAAACTAACAACAGGTTGATATTTAATTTTATTTTTAATCATAATACACTCCATTAAGTAAGGGTCATATTCACTTGTCAAAGAACAGTCTTTTTTAAAGACCGCCTATTATAACATATTGGTTTTTGAGATTTGGCTGTTTTTAGGGATTTTAGAAAATTACTCTAGGTATTCTGCCAAAAATTAGGTGTTTTACCCCTAAAAAAAATCGCTTTTCCGCCAAAAACACATATAAAAAAAGATGTTTTTATAATTATTACCATTAATTTGTGGCTTAAAACAAGGAATAAAGTTATTCACAATTTTTTTTTTACGTTATTTTTGTAAATTTTGACTAACACATTTTTAACACAGTTTAGTGTTCACTTCATGTTCACTTGCGAAGTGTTAGGTAAATAGAATAAAACATATATAATTCATATTGCTACGCATTAATCTATCCTTTAGAAAGTATGGAAAGAGAAATAAATCTTTTCAAAGCAATAATAATTCAAGGTTTAATGGATAGTTTGCAAAAGTTTTTATTTAAAGAAAGTAAAAACGATTATTACTATATTACAGCTTACGAATGGTTAGGATCAGATGATTTTAAATTTATTTGTGAACATGCAAATTTAAACCCAAACAATGTTTTGAAAATATATAAAAAATTTAAACAATATAAAGATTATTTAACAGCAGATACAACGAAAGTTTTATTACATGAAGCATTTAACAGACATAAACAATTATAATTGCAAATTATATTTAGTTAAGGATAAGAATGGCAATAAAACAGAGATTGTTGTTAAGTTTACAAATTTTGATACAGAAGAGGAAGCTTTAGAATTTGCAACAATGTTTAAATTACAATCAGAGTTTCACGAACTAGATGAAGAATTTACAGTACACTAAAGAACAAGAAGAAAAGTTAAAAAGAATTATAGAGGTTTTAAGTAATGAGTTCAGAATTGGAAACGATAAAGATACCTACAAAGTTAGAAGAAAAGAAAAGAGGAAAATACAAAAGTAGTTTAGTAAAAAAAATATTAGAGGAAACATCAATCGGTTTACCAATAACAAAAGTTTGCAAACAAAATAATATTTCTTGGAATACATGGAATACATGGTGTAAAAAAGACCCTAATTTAGATCAAGAATTTCAAAAAGCTAAAGAGAGATCAGTTTATTATACAATAGATGATGTTGAAACACTAACAAGAGAAGCAATAGATAAAGCTAGAAAAGGCGAATACAATATGACAACCATAAAGGCTTTAGATATTCATGTTAAACATAAACAATTTATGGC
>FUFK010429104.1_pt1 | contig 17376 bp, 10 predicted proteins | sample 1021851 | NCBI WGS metagenome assembly FUFK01 (sample SAMEA51879418, study PRJEB19060) | metagenome | reverse complement strand
TGTAAGTGCCATTAGGATTAATCTCCGATTAAAACAGGTTTAGGCTTAGTTTTAAGACGTAGCTCGGTCTATTCATTAGTTATATAAAATGCAGAAAATCGTAATCTATGGCTACTAGGACCATAAAAATCATTAGCAAAATAAATATATTCATTATCCCAAAGCAAAATTTCTCCACCAGCAGCCGGCCCGTTAGTTGTCCACGAACCAGCAGCAGTTTCAAGAACTTGAAAAGGTAATCCTGACAACCTGTCATAAGCAGAAAAATCTATATCCCCGGTTGTCTGCTCCGCATTTATAAATACTAAATTTCCAATTTTTGTATATTTAGCATCCCAAGCAACGTTTGAATAATTATCAAAGTTATCATTTGCTGGAGTCCATGTACCCTCTTCATAGTCGTCTAAATGATTAGCTGAACCAGTATTTCCATCAAAATATATACCTTTATTAGCCCCTAGATATACATTATTATTTAAATAAAGATTACTACCAATTAAAGCTGTACCATTTACATGAAGTTTATCTGTTGGACTTGTTGTACCTATACCTACGTTTCCAGAAGAATCTATAGCTATTCGGTCTACATTATTAGTAGCTATATGAATTGGTTGATTTTCTCTTTGTGTAAAATATGCTCTAGAACTATCATTACCAACTACAAGACCATTCAATGCTCCATTACCAGTTCCAGTATTTCCAAAGCTCATAAAGGTCTGAGCTGCTCCACTGTCTAACTGAAGTATATAACCAGTACCACTACTCGGAGTCATTCCTATCCCTAATTTAGTTCCGTCAAAAATAAGACTTGACTCACCATTTAAAGTATCAGTAGTACCAGTAGCAGTAATAACTCTGTTATCTGCTTGGTTGTTTATTGTTATACCAGCAGGGATAGATTCAAACGTAGGGTCTGCTCCGTTGTTTGCTCTTAAAAACTTACCATCATTAGATGATGTGCCATGTGGCAACTTGGCTAGTGTTACTTCTCCATCTAAAATTTTATCTGTACGAATTTGATTGTCGGCTATATCTTCAGTTTGAATAGCACCATTAATTATTTTTGCTGTGTTGATGGTATTATCTTTGACACCATCAGTTGATACTTTTGTTAATCCCATAATTAGCTAGGTTTTGGGTACTTGTTTTTGACAGGGTCGACTATATCTGTCTTCCATTTTTCTATTCCGTTATGGTAGATATAGTCTAACTGTGTACCCCAATCTGGATACTCTAGTTGTCTTTTTCTTTGATATTCTTCTGCTGTCCATTTATCTTTTAATGCTTGAAGTCCAGCATTTACTTCTTCTTCAGTTGGCTTAGTCCCACCATCATGCACTATTAAATTTGCATAAATTTTATTTTTACTGTCAGACCACCCAAACCATGCTCCTGTTCGTACAGTTACAAGATAATCTTCAATGTGATCTGGTTCTAAAGTTGCAAAATTCATTAAGTATCTCCTAGTCGTATAGCTGTAAAGCCAGTTAAATGTTGGTTTGTACTACCAAACATATAAAAAGTATTATTAAGGTCTGCTCGTAATTTCATTTTATAGTTACTTGTATTTGGTATGTCTACTATGACATCTTGAAATGTTGTAACATGATTGTTTGTCCCACTCTGACCCCAATTATAACAAGAAGTAACAGTAGTATAATTAGAACCACCATCTGATGATATTAGAACTTGTATGCCATAATACTGTGAGTTTGCGTTTGCATAACCAGCCATTTGAACAAAAAGATGCCATATGCCAGTGCAAGGAAAAGTCCATACACCACCTGATTCGTTAAATCCACTGCCTATATTAATTGAGTAGTTGTCAGCAGCTTCCCAATTTGCATTAAGTATGTCACCGTTACTGTAGCTTGCTCCTGAATGTAATCTATATTGATAAGCAGTGTTTACAATAGTACCAGTTCCACCAATCGCTGTATTAATAGCCATTATGATACCTCCGTTAAATTAAATTTATATTTTTTACCAGTTCGTTTGTTAATCAAGAATAAATCCTCTTCTCCTTCTTGTATAGTATAACTTCCCCAAGTTCCGTCAACGTCATTACCATGACCTTCGTTAGATAAATTAAGGTCATTGGTGTATAGGTTTCTCCAACGATAATTGCTATCTCCTAAATCGTAGGAATTGTTGGCTGATGGGATTAAATGACCGCCATCACTAATTTGGAATCTATTTGCATCACTCGTAGCAAATACTATTGCCTTGTTAGAAGCAGAATTAGTAATTCTTAAATGTCCAGTAGCAGATACTAAATAATTGTCCGTTCCGTTATGATAAATTTTTAAATCATCACTAGCTCCAAATCTAGCCTGTGCACTATCAGCAAATTCAAGACTGTCATCACTTGCATCAAATAATATTTTTACATTACCTCCACCACTTTTAAATTGTACATCCTGACCATTACAATCAAGCGTACCACCTAGCTGTGGTGATGTGTCAGATACTAAGTCTGTATTAATACCTGTAAGGTTTGAACCATCTATTGCTGGCAATGTTCCAGTAATATTTGCAGCAGGGATATTAGTTAAATTAGTTGCACTAGCAGCAGGGAGTGTTGCAGGGAATCTAGCGTTAGGTATAGTTCCAGATGTCAAGTTAGATGCACTTAAAGCAGTTAAATCAACAGCAGCCCAACTTAAATTACCATTGGCATCTGTTTTTAAAAACTGACCATTAACAATATTAGAAGGGAACGTAAGAGTATAGCTTTGACTTGCACTATGCGGTGGGGATTTTAGTTTTATACCATGACTATTCTGACTACAGTTAAGTTGTAAATATCCATCAGAAGAACCATCACCTTTTACAATAACACCAGCAGTAGATGATGTAGATACAAGGTTTAGTTTGCTACCTGCAATATTAGCAGAGTTTGATATGTCTCCATTAACAATACTTCCGTCAACGATCATTGCTGACGTTACTGTGTTGTTGCTTGGTGTACCAATGTTTACAGTGGAACCAAGAACTATTGCAAAGTAATCTGACCCACTAGCCGGTGCAGCAGCTAACTTAACTGTGCTGCCAGATAAAGCAAAACCTTCTGAAGGTGTAGATGTACCAGCATTAGGTTTTTGTATAACACCATTAATACTTAGAATAATTTGCTGTGCATTACTTGGTGCGTTTGTAATAGTAAAGTCTTGTGTAGACCCATCAAAGGCAGGGCTAAGAGTAGATATAAAGAAGTTACCAACAGATTGTGCTTCTTCAAAAGCACCTGATGTTGAATTATATACTAATAACTTTTGAGTAGAAGTATTAAATATTAAATCCCCTGCATCATTATTACTTGTAGGGTTTGTTGAGACTACTCTATATCTATTACCAAAATCATTTATATCTTCTGATAGCTGTAAAACATCTGTTTCTTTTGCTAGTAACTTATGGTAGTTATATATCTGACTTGCACCTGTAGAACTGACAAGCAAGCCTAATTCATTAGATAATGTTTTACTTCTTAGACTTGTAGGAAAATTATTAATAGTTACGTTATCGCTTCCACTACCTACTGTTCTAGCGTTTGTTGCAACCCCAGAGCTATTTATAACTAAGCCATCAGCATTACTAATACTTATAACAACACCTGATACTGGCTGTGTTGCAGGGAAGCTATCTTCATCTGCTATAACTTCTAGTCCACCAACAGGTGCTATCTGGTTAGCAACAAAATCTACAACAGCACCAGAGGTAGGAAAGTGACTATCACTATTGGTAATAGTAGTCTGCTTAGACATTCCTGATACCTGGTTCAGATCAGCAGTAGAACCTGTAAAACCATCTAATTTATTTAGTTCACTTGTGTTTGCAGTAACACCATCAATAACTGTTTTTTCTGCATCTGTAAGAGCATTTGTATTCGAGTTTGATTCGTATAAAGTCTTAATCTCACTAGCAGTTTGATCGGCTGTAGCATTAGCTTCTATAGCGTTAAGTTTGCTGTGGTCGGCATCTGTAAAGACGTTACTATCAGAAGCAGCTTCTACTGCTGCCCTTATCTCTGCATTGGTTTGATCTGCGGTAGCACCTGTTTCAATGCCATTTAGTTTTGTATGGTCTGCGTCTGTAAATACATTAGAGTCTGAAGCTGATTCTACTAGAGTTCTTATCTCAGCAGCAGTTTGGTCAGCAGTTGCACTTGCTTCTATACCATTCAATTTAGTATGGTCAGCATCAGTAAATACATTGCTATCATTGGCACTTTCAACAAGTGTTCTTATCTCTGCTGCGGTTTGGTCTGCTGTAGCTGAAGCTTCTATTCCATTTAATTTAGAATGATCTGCGTCAGTAAAAACATTACTATCTGTTGCACTCTCTACTAATGTTCTAATTTCTGCTGCTGTCTGATCTGCTGTAGCTCCTTCTTCAATACCACCTAATTTATCTGTAATCTCCTGTTGAGCAAATAATACCTGGTCGCTGTTTGTATCTAAATCTGTTTCTGTTAAAACGCTACCATCTTGAAAGTCTACCTTTTTTGCACTTATATTTGTATCTCTTTGAAACTTAACAGCAGCACCATTGGCAGGGGTGTTACCAGAAGTAAAGGTAACAGTTGAACCGCTAATTGTGTAATGTGTATCTAATGTTTTTAAGACCCCTGCTACTGTTACATCTACTTCATTGTTGGCTAAGAACGAAAAAGATATTGCAAAGTTATTGGTACTACCATTACCAGTATGTGTAGTTGCTGTTGCTGTGGTGTTAGTAGCCATGATTAAAACTGTTTAAAGTTGAATTGATCTAAGATAGTTTCTAATTCTTTATTATAACTATCATACTGATTTACTTTTATATTTATTCTGTTCATTAATTCCTCTTCTGTAAAGGTTGCTTTTAAATATTCTTCAATACCTCTATTAACAAATAACCTATTAATTTTATTCATTTCATAAAATATTCTTTCTGCTGCTTCTTGTCCTTGAGATGAAGATAGACCATATTTTTCTATTTTTGCTGCATTATTTTTATAGCTATAATCGTTGTTACTACCTGCTCTAAGACTAAATCCGTTCCTTTCACTTGCTATTTCACCATCTATATATAAAAGCAAAGCATCATTTAAATTAACATTTTTACCATCAATATTGATAACAGTTGTATTTATATATTTTTTTAAATCATTATATTGATTACCATTTAATTTAATTGGTACGAAGAATTTACTTTTAAATTTAGGGTCATTTACAAAATTCTTTACCTTACTACCTCTTATAACGTCAGGTGGTTCATTTAACAATTTTCCTATCATGTATTGTGCTTGATATATTTTATTATTTCTTGATGTGTTGTATTTAGCTAAAGAAAATAAATTCATACCTTCTCTATTAGGATAAGTTATTACATTATTTGTAATATGTTCTACTTGAATAGGTAAATCACCACCTAAATTTCTAGGTGCATTAGCTTTTACTTCTTTAATTATCCCTGCAAGCCATTGTAATTGACGATTTACTTCAATTAATTCTTTCTCTCCAAAATCTGTATTTTCTTCTACCATAAATCCTCTTAAGTTTTTAATGTTTTTTGTAATTTGAAGCATATCTCCTGAGTAAACTCTAGTATCTAATTTTGCAAACAACCTAATTAATTTTTTATTACTTATGTTTTGACCAAAAAATTTAATAAAAGCCTCGTCACCTTCTTTCAACATTCTTTGTGCATCTTCTTCTTTTATGTCTAATATTGCTGCTACTAAATCTGCTGGCATACGATTTAAGTCTTCTGCCAAACTACTGTAAGGTATAATGGATGATTCAACTAATCTACCTGTATAAGCAATATTTCTTTTTGTTTCATAGTTTAATTCTGAATCTGGGTCTGCGTTAGTTCCGATTTCTGGTAAGGCTGTAAATAAATCTAATGTTTCTCCTATTTGTTTAACATAACTTCTTTCGGTAATATGACGACCAATCCAAGCACCCCAACCAATAGTAAATTCATCATACAGTCTGTCTTGTTCTTTAGTAAGGAAAGGAGACATGACTTGGAAATCTACCATTAATTTTACAAACGATAATATTGGTTCTGGTAAATGTTCGTATGTTACATATTTATATACTGGTTGACCATCATCTCCATACATAATTTCACCATCTTCGTCATACAATAAATATGCTCTAGAGTATGGCAACCAACCACTTTTAAGCAAAGTAATATATTTAGCAGCACCTTCTTTAGTTCTCCAATTAGGACCACCATCAGTTAAAAATGTTCTTGGTATTTCATCTTCATTACTGTATTCACTAGCTGCCGCAAACTCAATCGCAGGTTGTAATATTTTATTGTATGCCAACGTTGCTATCACTACACCAAAAGCATTACCCATATATATTTGACTTCTTGTTTGTGTTCTAACTTGAGGGTCAGGACTTCTAAGGTCTGCTGCTAATTCTGGTAAAANTAATTTGTTAAGAGGATTGTAGTTTGTTCTTCCTCCAAATTTTAAAGGAGTATTGATTATAGGAACGTACCTCAAACCATCTTTAATCATGTTGGTAGGTGTTCTTGTAAATTTAAAAAGTGTTCTAATTGGTGGATAACGTATAGCTAAATTATTTAATTCTTCAGCACCAAGACCTATTAAGTCTGTAACGGAATCACTACGACCTCCTCTAATTTCTTGTGTATATGTAATCTCTTTACCAAAGTTTTTAGCTCTTTGAAATATCTTAGCAAGAACAGGGTCAGCAATAAATTCTCTTGGTCCAATTTGTGTTTTATCAAATAAATTTTTTTCTAATGGTTTTAATCTACCAAGCTCTCCTTCTTGTCCTTTTAATAAATATTGTATTACTCCATCAATACTACCTTTTACATAATCATTTAAATCTTGACCTTTTAATCCTTTTCTTATAGCTTCTTGAGTTGCATGATAAGCAGTTGAAGCAATAATATTTGGTGTTTGGATAAGAGCATCATTCGCTGTCATCAATCTACTAGGTAGTCTTATAAATTTACCAGTACTATTTATTGCTGTTCTTAAAGGAAAAAATGGGTGATTAGACGATATAACAAATCTTTGACCTGTTTCAATTTTAGAATTACCAACATTTATAAAATTATCTTCCATATCCCATGATCTTTTCCAAACTCTCATAGAAAAATCAAGGTTATACATTAAAGCAAAAAAATGTTTAGTAGCTGCTTCAATACCTTCCTTACGAATTATTGGTTTACTACTATTCATATCCATTGACCCTACAAAATTACCCATAGTTTTAATCATGGTCTGTGCTATGCCAGAATATAAATTTACTTTTTGAGAAGTTAATCCAGAAAGAACTCCATTGATTCCAATTTCATTTACTATTCTTGATAGCTGCCCTGCATTTCTAAGACTAAATATTTTTAAGAAAGCTCCACTAGATTGAAGTGTTGTAAAGGCTTCAATATCTTTACTTGCTTCTTCCATTACCATTGAATAATGTATTAAGTCACTAAAGTCACCTGTCTCTTCTCCTCTTTGTAAAGCTGCTTGTAGATTTTCTTGCAGTTCTTTACTGTTTTGTAAAAGCCTATTTAAGTTAGGAGAAATCTCATTAACACCTGTTAATTTTTTCTTTTGTGCAGGTGATAATCCCATAACTTCAGCAGGTGTCATACCTTCTATGCCTTCTATAGGTTTGATTCCTAATGCTTTAAACCATCTACCTATCTGAGTTGCTTTAACAACGCCCATAGATAACCATTCGTCTACGTCATAATTAGCTCTTAGTAATTTTTGTAATGCTGTTTGTCTTTGTTTTATTGCTGTTTTAGTTCTTTTTAATTTAGTCTTTTTAATAATTGCTAAAAAATCATTATTAGCTTTTGCAACTCTATCTACAGCTATTTGTAAAGATTGTGAATTTATAAATACTTCTTCATCTGTTGGCAATTTATCTTCTAAAGCTGCTTTTCTTTGAGTGTATTCTCTAAAGAATTTCATATTTTTCTTATCAATACTTATCTTGCCATCTTTACTTGTCATCTTATTTAAAGCACTTTCTTGAGTTTCAAACTGACTCTTTCTTTCGCTGCCTTTAAATCCTCCTTCTTCTTTTTTCTTTCTTACTTTGCCAGTTATCAAATCTTTTTTATCATCACTCATGTCTTTTATTCTTTGCATCTTCTGAGGATTTAGTTGAGTATTACCTAAATCCAAATCAGTATCAGTAGATAGCTTGTTTAGTTTTGTTTGAACCTTACCTGCATAATCTTTTAAGATTGGTATATCTAAATCTAAACCTTTTGTATTGCTTGCTGTTGCACTGGCATTACCTTTTATTTCTTTTACTATTGATTTGATTTTTGCATGAACTTTATCTCCATGTAATCTAACTTCTTTTTCTGTAAAACCTTGATCTAAAAATATTTTTAAAATCTTGCCATCATTCTGTGCTTTTACTTTTCTACCATTTCTTAATGACCAAGATAATTTATCAAAGTCAGATTGGAATTTTAATGATGCAGACCCATAACGAGGTTTTGTTCTTGCATAATTTTCTGGTGCTACAAAAGTTTGTGTCTCTACAACTTCAGTTTTTTTAGTTGTAATTTCTTCAGTATCTTTAACATTTACTTCTTCAGTATCTTTAACATTTACTTCTTCAGTATCTTTAACTTTTGAACCACTTAGTTCTTCTTTTAATTGTTCATCAAAAACTTGTTTGTTACCACTTTCTTCTTCTAGTTTGTTGTTAGTAGCATCTACTCCTTCTTTAATAACTTTTGTTGATTTATCTAATTGTTCTATATCTTTTTTACTTAAATCAACATTATCTACATTTTTTACATTAACTCCTTCAAACTTTTTAAGAACTTTTTCAAGACCATCAATACCTAATTTAAAACTGCCACCAAAAGCACCACCAAGACCTAAACTTGTCCAATAATCTTCACTTTGTATAGTTTTATCACCCATCAAATCTCTCATAAATGTATCACTTACCCCTAAGGTGCTACCAAAAGCAACTGACTTACTAAATCCTTTCCAACCTTTTTGAGTTACACCATAAGGAATTAATTGAATAATACCTGCTGATATTGCTCTCTTATGATTTAATTCAACTGACCCTGTGTAATTTGTAGGTATTCCTAGTTCTGCTCTTTGTGCTGCTAAATCTAGTTCATAACCTGTTATAAATTGACCAACAAAATAAATAGGCCAGGTTTTAGGAGTTACTAAAAATGGAGCAAAAACATAATCAGCAGCAATACCGCCACCTACATTAATACCAAGACTCTTTCCTATTTTTTTAAGTTCGTTGTCTTCAAGCTCAAGAAGATTAATTTTAAATCCTTTATCTTCATAATATTTAATAACTCTATCTAAATCAGCTTGAAACTTATCGCTATTAATAATATCGACAGGAATACTATTGTTTAAAAATTCACCGCCACTATAACCTGTATATTCTTTAAATATCTTATAAAAATCTCTTCTATCGTTTGGTCTAATTAAAGGTTGATTTTTTGCAAATCCATCACCTTTCTGGTCGTTCTGCATGAACTGATAAAAACTAAGATGTTTTATCTGTGCATCTGTTATTGATGTACCTATCTCGTCACCTTCTTCTAATTTCAAATCTTCAAAAATATTTGCGGGATAATCAAAGTTTGCATTTGCAAAATCAAATGGTTCTCCCTCCATAAGAGTTGAATTTACATAATCACTAAAATCGTATTTAGTATCAAAATTAAGAAAGCTTTGATCGAAATTATCATTTTTTAAAAGGTTACTAAAAGTTGTATCTTGATATTGATTTGTAATACTTTCTTTCTTTTCATGTTCAATAACAGTATCGCTTAATATCTCTTCTTTATTTATTAGTTCATCTGTAGCTAAATCAGTTGTATTGACATTTGTTGTGTTAACATTTTGCTGATTGTTTTTTGTATCGTCTTCAAGATTTATATTTAAATTAGAATCTGTCATAATTTAAAACCACCCTTCTTTGATAGCACGATCAATAATGCCTAATACATTTTTATCATAATTTGGATTGGTTGCATAATCTTCAGCTTGTAGCATTTTTATTGCTTCTTGAATACTGTTTGCATTTACTAAACCTTTATACTGTCCAAAATCATCATTCCATTGTTTTTTGTATTGCATCATCATTGCTCTGATATTATCAAATGTTTTGAAATTTGCTTCTTCTACTTGTTCACCTTGACCTCTAAATTCGGTAGTCAGTTTTCTTTCNGACTCACCTNTTGCAACTTCTGAAGGTGTAGCNTNAAGACCTAAGAAATTATTTTCTGCTGATTGANTTTNACCAAAACCTGTTTCTTCCATAGCTTGTGCAGCTACAAGTTCGGGATATTTAATACCTATTTCTTTGGCAATATTATAAATAACTTGGAAGTTATGTTTTTCTCTAACAGGATTAAATGGGTGATCTTTTTCTGTAATTAATTTATTTACATCAAACTTAGGAGCATTTACTTTGCTTGGATCAGTAATACCTTCTGGAATTACTAAAACATCACCTATTTGAATTTGATCTGTTGTTAATCCATTTGCTTTTTTAATAGCGTTAACAGAGGTATCTAAGTTATTTGCAATGCCAGATAAAGTATCACCAGATTCCACTTCAAATGTTGTTTTACCTCCTTCTGAAAATGCACCAAATTCAAGTCCTTTAAATATATTTTCAGCTTCTTTTTCTCCTTCGTAAGCACTTACATCAAAGAAGAAGTTGTCTTCGTTTTTAAATTCATAATCATCTGATTTAATTTTTCTTATATCTTCCTTGTAATCAGAAATTATTTGTTTGTACGCAGCTTCTTTTTCACTTGGACTAGCATATACTTCTATACTCCATTCATCTAATTTTTTTCTAAAATCTTCATCTAAATCAAATTTTTGTTGAACATATTGACCTTTAACTTCAAGAGTAAANANTCCTCTTTGACTTAAAACTTTATCTCCTTGTTTTATAAGTCTTTTCAGTTCTGGTNTTGAATCAAACAAACCTTTATTACTATTTTTATCAACATAACTAAATAATCTATTGAAATTATCTACATCTTCTTTTGTTGCTGCTGGACCTAAAGTTTCCATAAAACCATATAAAGTTGTTTTTGCTGTCTGTTTATCTTTAAATTCACCATTGTTATATCTTTTGTGAAAGTTTAACCACCAAGCATCTACGTTATAATTTAAGTCTGCGTATGATTCTTTTATAAAATCAATTTGTTCTGGGTAATCTTTTGTTAAAGAACTTATGATATTTGCATTTTTTTTAATAACATCAAAACTTTTAGTATTGTAATCAAGTTGAGAAAGCCTACTATTTATATCTTCTTGTTCTGATAGTTCTGCAAATTTAGCTTCTTCTTCTTTTTTATCATTTATAACTTTAAAAACGTCTTTTAGCATTACGTTAAAACTACCATCTTTATCTGTAAAATCACCTAATCTAGTTTGTTGCGGTCCTACTTTTAGTTCTTTTACAAAGTCAATAAGATCATATATTTCTGCTTCTGCTTCAATCCAATCTAATTCATCATCTTCATATTCACTAATAATTGAATTAATATTATTCCTTGTATAATCAACAATTTTACTAGGTGATACGCTGTCTGTTAAACCATAAGTAACCATATCATTAATATTATTTTGAACATTATCTAACTTGACAAATTTATCATTTATATCGTCATTATCTTCGTTAATACTTCTGAAGTTTATAAGTATAGAATCACTAAAACTATTTTCAAATATACCAATTTTTTGTTCTGATCTTTTTTCTTCGTGATCTTTAAAAACTTCTTGTAAAGCTAAGTTTTGACTTGGAAAGAAATGTTTATTTAATATTTCTGGTCTTATACCTTTTATGTCTGTTAGTTGTGTTGTATTAAATTCTGACAAAGCTTGTTCAAATTCTTTTGACCCAACACCAAATTGACTTAATGGCATAGGAACTACACCATTTTCAGTTTCAAATTGAACAACGTATTTATCAAAGAAATCTTTGGTTTTTGCTTTTGATGAATTACCTAAATTTATTGCTAGTTGTTTTTCTATTCCATACTGTGTGTACATATTTCCACCAATAAAATTTCTAGCAAATCTTTTACCTTCTTTTTTTTCCAATTCTTTTTTTACTTTGTTTATTTGTGTAGGAGTAGAACTTAAGATTTGATTTTGACCTTCTAATATTCCTTTCTGTTTTTCTTTTTCAATTACATTACCTAAGTATTGTTGTAAGACAGGATTAACAGTAGATAAAGCTTGTGCCAAATCCATCATTCCAGTTTTAGGTAAAACAGTTACAGGTTCAACAAAATTACTTACAGGTTTTCTAAAACTTTCCCCTGCTGTACTTTGAAAATTTGTAGTGCCTACTTGTAAAACCATAATTAACCAGTTGGAAGTGCCTGAAGGTACATACCAACACCTTGAGTACCGATATTTAATAAGGTTTGACCTAAGCTTGGTATAGCATTATAAGCTTCATTAATATTACTTTGTAGTTGATTTTGTCTGTTTGCAAATTGTGATTCTGTTGCTTGAATATTAAATAAGTATTGTCTTTGCATTGATTCTAAACTTTGATTTATTTTTTCTCTGTAGTTAGCAGCTTGTCTTTCTTGATCCATTAATAATAATCCTATAGTTGAACCTGCTTGCTCTGATGCTACTATAGCTTTACTAGCTTGCAAAGCATCAATAGTTTTTGCAAATTTATCTTGTGCAGCAGCTTTTCTTTCTTCTGCTAGTCTTTCTGATAATGCTTCTTGCTGTAATCTTTTATCTTCTGCTGCTGATTGTTGTGCTAATAATGCTTGTTGGTAAGCACTTTTAGCTCGACCTCTAGCAGCAGCCCTTTGAGAAAAAGCATTAACAGCAGTCAAGGCTAAACCACCAACAAAAGCTGCTGAAGCTGCACCTTTAGCTAAACCAAATACTGCTGGAAATGCTGAACACATTTAAGCAATCCTCACAAATTCATAAAAAGGTTGTTTTTGTTCACCATAATGTTTATGTAATTTCACAAATGTAAACCCAAGAGCTTTTAACCATTTTATAGCAGTAATGTTTTCTGCATACACAATATTATAAAGTATTTTATAAGACTCAAGAAGATTATCAACCCACTTTCTCCCCTCTCTTATTAATTGTATCCTGTATCTTTTATTATCAAACATTTTATCTGTACCAATACACCATATACAACCATCTCCATATACTCCGCATAATCCTATAGATTTATCATCATCACCTGCAATAGTCATCTTAAGTTGACTTTCTAAAAAACTAAAACTAAGAGCATCTTCTGGACTCATATCTGTTTGATAATGACATTCTATTCTGTCTATTTCTCTCATGTTTTCTACTACATATTTAAAATCTGATAGTTTTGATTTTCTTAAATACATTATACTCTTCTACTCCTTATATGAAATGTGCCTTCATATTCTGCACTAGATAAACGTGTTGGTAAAAATGTATCGTTTTTTATATCTATATCTACTTTGTCTGATTTACTCATTATAGGCACTTTAAATGTACCTGTATCTAAGTTTATATTTCCAATAGCAGCAGAAGCAGAACCAAGCAAACGACCAGTAAATTTATGTGTGCTTGTGTCTCTGTTTGCAGGTGTTACTTCTACCTTAAAGAATCCAGCATCTTCGTATTTGATATAAAAGTGATGTAGTTGCAGTCTTGATCCTACATACTCAGGTGATCCAGCACCTTGTTCTGTCAGTCTTTGTTTACTAAATCTGTAGTGCATTTCATAAGGTTCTCCAATAATAAACTTACTATTTCTAAAATCTCCTGTTGCTGTAATTGTTGAAGTAGAACCATCTGTAGCATTTGATGTCGATATTACTTGTCCTGATACAAGAGTTTGTGTATTACCTTGAGCATCTACAAATGTGCTTGTTTCTCCACTACCTAAATATCTACCAATAATATTCATATTTGCTCTTAGTCTAAATGGAACTGTAAAGGTTGATAGACCAGTACCAGAGTTAAAACTAACCGAAACTCCTGTTGTTGCTTCAGTTACTTTGTGGTCAAGATGATATTCAAAGGTAGCATTAGGTTCTCTAAATTCAGTTTCAAATGGAATTTTCTCTAAAGTTACAAAAGTACCTTCGTTTATAACAGCAAATAAATCTGTACCAATAAAATCTACATTTAAAATAGATCTATTAGAATTAATAGTATAAGTAAACCAAGCACTTAAAGCTTTTTGCCCACCTTCTCCATACAGCCACCTATATAAATATAACTTATTTGGCTTATCAGAACCTAAAACCACAAGAATATCTTGGTTGTTAGATACAGCCATTTTAAATATATTGCTTGGTATTAGTCTTGGTACATGAATTGTTATGTTTGCTGCATCTGTTATTTTTGATTCACCTTGAATTATATATTCTCTAATACCAGCAAAAGAACCTTTTTGAGTTAAGAAATAAATAGAACTACCAGAACCTACAGGTTGTGCTGCTGCACTACTTTCAAATTCAGTTGCAACTATTACGTTAGCTGTTTTTGGAGTAAGGTTATCTGCTGAACTTGTTAATACAAACTGTGTTTGTTCAGAAAATAGTATAAGTCTTTCTCCCATAGTTACTGCACTTTTTAAGATTGCAACTTTTGTATGAGAAGCAGCTACGTCTATCGGTTCATTATCTAAAACAGAAACAACAGTCTCAGGAAAGAAGTTAAAAAACTCTGAAACTCTTGAAAGAATTACATTATCACCTGCTAAAAAACCAAGTCTGTTTCTAAAAAAGAATACATTATTAATTGTGCTGCCAATAAAAGAAGGGTCAGGTGCAGATATAACATCACCTACAGTTCTTTCTCCCCATTTAGGTAATGTAAAAGTTAATCCAACTGTACAAGCTTGGTTAGTATGTGCACCTTCATTAGAAGCAGATTCATAAGTAAAAGTATTATCATCTATTTTTGTTATTGTAAATTGTCCGTTTGTTAGGTTAATGCTCTCGATATTTACTGATTGTCCAGTAATAAATCCATGATTAGTTCTAGTTATTGTGACTGTATTATTTCCAGTTGTAGATGTAAACGTAGCATTATTTTGTAATGTAGTTCCATAAGTATCACCATCTACTCTTGCAAATCTAAAGTTACCATCTGCTTGACGTATTAAAACGTGTGGCATTGTGTCGTAATTAAATTTAAAAGGTATGCCAGCTTGTACTGTTTCCTCCCATTGTCCCTCTTCAAATGCACCACCATTGTTAGTAACAAACTTAACGTAGTAGTTATCAAAGTTTGTATCATCGTCTCCTTTAATTTCTACAACATATCCATTAGGAGAGACAGTAGGTAGATCAGTAAACCTTTGTACTGTATCTTTTATTATTGTCATTTTTGTATCACCTTGAGTATCACTACCATCTATAGAAAAATTAGAATTATCATTTTTTCTTACATATAAAACAGGACCATTTCTTTCAATAGTAAAACCAGTAAGACCTGCATCAAGACCAGTTTTTAAGTCTGCTGCCACTGTATCTGTACTTAAAGTAGAATCTCCATCTGTGTTATCTGTAACTGTCACTCCATCTATAGTTACGCTATAAGTTGTTTTGTTTGTTGCTTGGTTAATAAATATAATTGCTTTTGTCCCAGTACCACTACTAAGTGCAGAGTCCATAGCTGCGGTGATGCTGGTGTTAACAACAAAAGTAAAATCAGCAATAGTAATTGTTTTTATTACACTTCTAGGTGTAGAAGTATTCAGATAAGTAGTACCATCAGGTTTGTTTACTGTTACTTCAGTACCATCTAATTCAAATACTTTTACATTGCCATCAAAAAATATTGCTACATATTGTTCATTTGCATCTCTATTTATTGTTTGTATATGAACATTATTAATAGAAGTATTACTTAGTAAATTTGTTATGTATTGAAAACCACTTCGTTTTCTAAGACCAAGAACAGGGTTACTATCAGCATTATCTTGTATATCAGCATGGTCTGGTTGCTTCAAAGCATCAGAAGATTGTGATATACCTCTTAATAATGTAGGTATAGCTCTTGATATAACAGGCATAGTTATCTAATTAATGCACTAGAAGGATTGTAAGTATTAAAAATATTAGTTAAAGATGGATCACCTCTTAATAAGTTGTGATCTGCATTGGCATAATCTGTCTCTGTAAGTATAACTCTTGCTCTTGTTTCATCTTCTTGTGTATAAGTTCTAAGTCCTTGATCTCCTACCAATCTGTCAACAAAAACTCTTGCAGCTTTGATGTTGATATATCTTCTTGCCTGTTCTGGTATCTCAGCAAACTCTCTGAAATAAACAACAGTACAAATCAAGTCTTCATCAAATTCGTACTTATTGTTTTGTCTGTCATATAGTTTTAGTCCACGTTGTATAGGGTCTATCGTTGGGTGTTGATGTATATTCGCATCTACTCTTAATACATTTGCTGGCAAACTTATTTGATTAGATCCATCTCTTGTAAGAGTTACATCTATCTCAGTATTAAATGACCACCCTTCTGATTGCACTTCTTTATTAAATTCAGCAAGAGTTGATCTTGCAGTCACAGCATCTACTGGAAGTGTGCCTGTCAAACTATTTATTGGAGCTTCCGCAATAGCAGCCAACATAATGTTGATTGCTTCAAGCTCAGTGGTTGCAGCTACAGCCATTGTTTAGTACTTTTTTATTTTTAATTGATCTCTCCCACCTTTCATTTTCTTCTTCTTTTTTTTCTTTGATGAATGATACATGATAATAAAAAAAAAGGGTATCTAATAATAAGATACCCTATAAATTGAAATTAAGAAGCAGCAAGTTTAATTGTTGCAGCACATTCTGGTCTTAGGATTCCATGACCTAACGCATACTTAGCAACCATTAAGGTTCCTTGATACATTATGCCATAATCTGAACCAGAGATCTCAGTAGTCATATCCATAAGTTTTACTGTACCAACAGCAGACTTGTGGAAGACAAGACCGATAGTTTTACTATCATCACCTGAGTAAGTGTTGTTCGCACCACTTGGGTTAGAAGATACGTTACTCTGAGGCACGTTGTTTGACATCATAATGGGTATGCCAGCAACTTGTTGTACCTTACCAGAAGCAAACGAACCATTACCTTGAGGGTTGAAGTCAACATCTACAGTTCTTGTAGCAGACTCGGCAAGTTTGTAGTACTCAGCAGGTGGTAGTACACAGAAACGATCTGTTGGAGGAATGTCTCTTTCATCAAATGTCTGTGCAATGTCATAGATAGCTGCTGCTATCTCGTCACCTGTCACGTTTGCTGAAGTTGTATTACCAGAAGCAAGTGTTAATACAAGACCACCATTACCACCACTAAGAGTAGTAGAAGCACGACTCGC
>FUFK010052478.1_pt1 | contig 17376 bp, 13 predicted proteins | sample 1021851 | NCBI WGS metagenome assembly FUFK01 (sample SAMEA51879418, study PRJEB19060) | metagenome | reverse complement strand
GCTTTATCAGTCATTCTTCTTTGCCTCTGCTGCTCTAATTCTNTTGATGTATTCAGTTAAACTTTCGCCCTCTAAAACATCTATTCCTTTTGTGTAAGCATCTATTAGATCAGCATAATCTTCTACTGATCCACCATTTGCTAATTTAATTTCTTTGACTGGTGGATCTGATTTATCCTTCATGAAATCACTGAATGATCCAGTATTATTTTTCTTCCAATCTTCAAATTGTTTGAGCAGCATCTGCAGCTCCATCTGTGCTTCTTCTTCAGCAGATTCACTAATTCTTTTTATTTCATCTTTTAGTGATGGCATCTGCCTGATCTCTTTATCTACTGGCATGTTGTTACTCCTATAATTTCCACCACAGACACTCCGAAACAATCTCGGCCCAGTGTGTGCTGGTAGGGAAGGCTCACAAACGCACAACCCAAATGTCTGCAGTGGCTTTCAGAATATGTAATCTGTATTAAGAAGTGAAATCCTGATCCGAAACAGATTCAGATTTTATAAAATTTTTTTTGAAAAATTTTCAGCATGTTTTATTTAAGATTAACTCTAACAATCAAACACTAAAGGTAAATCTATATGGATGTTAGATCTGTAAATGGGACCTCTTTAATGGAATCTAGATGAGCATACAATGCCAGTGGGACCTCTATGGCTCCAACTTGCCATGCTAGAATTTTCGTCAATCTGTGAGCTTCTATGAAGCGATTAGCTAAAAAATTTTAACAACATTTACAATTGTTTTAGAGGTACGAGTAGCGAGGCTGCAACAGCAGCCGAGCTATCCAAAAACCTATGTTTTTGGAATCAGAATTCATGATCTGTCGGTCTTTAATAGGTATGAAAAAAAAGAATCTTTTTAATGTTAAATATGCTAGTGTTTATCTTATGTTAAATGCGTTGATGATGAAGTCTTATGATTACAAATCAATTGCTCTACCAGCTGAGCTACAAGGGCTTGTGTCCAATGACCAAGTTTTTAGTTTAAAAGATCAAATAAATCAATCCTTAAAAAGATTAGCACTTATGCTCGCTGCTGTTGCAGCTCGCACATCTGTTCAGTGTTGTAGTAGAATTGTGCCAATTCTGTCGGTCTTTCTGTCGGCATTAAAATCTGTATTCATTCAGGATTTCATAAATGCATTTAGCTTCATTAAAACAAACAAATCATGGAGTGGAATTTATGAAAAAGAACAAAGACAAATCAATAAAGTTTACTAAAGCTAAACTACAATCATTAAAGCATACAGAGAAGTTAGAGAAATATTTTGATCTTCAGTGTCAGGGTTTATGTATATTTGTGCATCCTGCGCCATCACTTAACAAATCTTTTTATGGGAACTGGTCCATCAGTAAAATAGATGCTGAAGGTAAGAAAAAAACATCTGGAAGATATAGATACATATGCAGGTTAGAAGAGAGGCCATTAGAAGCTGTAAAAAAATATGTAACAATGAAGCTGCCAGATTGGAAAAAAACTAACTCTACATCCAGTAAGATCAAAACAATTAAAACATTTGTTGAGGCTTACAAAGCATCAGCTGCTGGTGGGTATAGAATTAAATCTAAAGGATCTAAATTAAAATATAAGAATGTAACAACTAATCATTANATNCAAGTTTTAGACACTTATGTTTTAGCAGAAACAGAGAAGCAGCAGATACTGGAAAGATTAAATAATCCTAAAAAATTAGCTGAAAATAATTACTACACAAAGAAGCTGCATGAGCTTCCATTAAAAGATGTAACCAGAAGCGATATTGAGATCTGGCATCAGAAGCTGGAAGATACTCCAACTGCTGCTAATAGAGCATTGGCTGCACTATCTGTTGTATTTGAGTGGGATGCAAAGCAGTTAAACCCTATGTTTAAAGGTGTAAATCCTTGCCTGCGTATTACTAAATATCAGGAAACAAAAGATAAAAAATATATAGATGATTTTCAGAAAGTAATTGAGATCACAAAATATACTGAAGAGCAGCAATGGCGAGATCCACATTTTTTAACTTTTTACAGATTGTTAATGGAAGAAGGGGAAAGAATATCTGATCATCATGGGCTGCAATGGAAGAAGCCAATAAACAAAACTGATGAAAAAGATTGTACTGGCTGGATTGATTTTAGAAGAAGAACTATNTGGCTAAAAGATACAAAGAACAGAGAGCCTGCAGAAGTAGAAATAACTGATGANATGTTTGTNNTGTTNCAGAAGCTGCAGAATTNNATTTCTGAAGAAAATNCAAATGCATCNTTTGCAGTCGGTAGTAANTGGGTATTNCCTAGACCAACAGATCCAACNAANCATATAAATAATTCTAGTTACAGAGTTAAGTTAAGAAATTTCCANTACAAGATGGGATTAACAACTAGAGAACATATNAGAGGTANNGGNNAGAGGAANGTTTATAAATATACAAACCANCTNACACTNAAACATTTAAGAAAAACATTTGTTACATACTATGGAAGAGATAANGGGCTGGAAGCTGCATCAATCAGAATGCGTCATAGCTCNATGGAAATAACAAAAAANCATTACTACACTGAAGATAAGGAAGAGCTAAAAACTAAAACTAGCATCTATAAAACTAATCAAAATGTAGTGAACTTTAAAAAGGCAGGCAATGATGAAGAATAAAAAAGATTCAGATATTGCATGGATATTAATAGAAGATAAACTGAAAAAGGAGTGGAACAAACGAAATGCCTACAAAGAAAAAAAAGAAGAAGATAAAAAAATCATCAACTTCAAAGAAGCAGCGAAGAGGNTTAAAAAANTTTGATATTGGATTTATAAAAAATCCATANNCNGAAGCTGCTAAAGTTAAGGACTGGAAAGAACTAGAAAAATTTGTATCTACNCATGCAGCTGCATTAGGTCCAGCTGGAGTAGCATATGCTTCAGTTAAATTTGTGATGGATAACTACAATGAATTAAAAATATCTTATGAATGTCCAGATGCTGTATTAGATCTAATTGATGCAACAAATAAAACAAAAGGTGGAGCTGTAAAAATTTATAATCAATACAAGATGGATGGCACTGGCCCATTAGATAATTTTATTTTAGAAACTCAATATGCTTGTCCAAGAATAGTTAAAACTTTCCAAGAGCATATGACAAAGTTTAAAGAATTTATGGGACTAAAAAGAAATAAAAAAAAGGTCCCACAATTTAGAGAATATTAAATCTAATCTCATTTAGGATTACAAAACAGATTCAAAATATTGTATTCAGGTAATGTTTAGATTCCACTCTGAACATGAGCTGGCTTTTGGTNCCATGGCTGCAGGGCCATCTAATCATGCATGAGCCAGCTCTAATCCTATTTCAAACTGGATTTCACATAAGTACACAAATCACTATCTTGCATCCTATGTCTAAATCAAAAGTAAGAGGTAGCTATATGAAAACAAAGATAAGAAAAGACCAGCTAACAAAAGAAGAGATGGAAGAGTTTAAAAATAAAAACTGCAAACTATTATCTTCAAAACAATTAGCTGAATTGCTGCAAGTAACAGAGGGAGCAATAAGAAAGCAAAGATCTAAAGACAGATCATTATTTCCATACGCAAAATTAGGGGGAAGAATTTTCTATCCTGCTGATTTAATTGTGGAAACCTTGCATAAAAATTTGACGCAAAGTCAGGCGAGGTAATTTATGGATGCACACACTGGGAACGATATTGATATCAACTTCTTACAACAAATTTTACTATATAACAAATCTAAAACTTTAGTTTGGGATGGCTACAAACCTGATGGAGTTAAAAAACAAAAATGGATAAATGGCGCAGTAGATTTAGAGCTGCATGTTAAAGGCATAAAAAGACAAGGTGGATTGCTTATAGAAGATGGCAAATCAAAGAACATAGTTATTGATATAGATGGNGAAATTCCTGCTGNTAAANTNGCNGCAGCTGCATTCAAAATAGATACAAAGTTAATACCATTCAAATCGCCTAGTGGTAGGAAGTGGCATATTTGGAAATTTTTGCCTAATGCTACACCAGCAAAAGAAGTACATGCTGAAGCTAAAAAAATTGAAAAACAATTTATAAAAGAATATGGAACGATTGTTGATATAGGTAAAACTCAACCATCACTAAATGGATTTACTGGAATCAATTTTCCATTCTGTACTNCAGCACAATATCCTTATTCGCCTGCAGGANNNAAATTAACATTTAAACAATTNCAACACAGANTNAAATTTCAAGATCATCCATTACTATCAATGGCTGCAGGATTGGAACATCCTAGGCATGATGCATTAATCCTGATGGCTGCGTATATGCACAAAAATAATATGATGCAGCATCTGGATGAAGTTACAGCAGCAATGAAAGATTTTGATGATGATGCTTTTATAGACAGAATAAAAAATAANAAGATCCATGAAAAATATGATGTNGGANCAAAAGCAATAAANAATNTATTNAGCANAATCTTAATGGANGATTATAAANTGCCAGATNCAGAGGAAGCTGTAACAGAGGAGCTGCAGATAATTGAACATACTGGGGTTGAGAAAATACAAAAAAGACCATGGCTGATTCATGGATGGTTATTAGAAAAAGCATTAACACTTGTTGTTGGACAACCTGGTGTTGGAAAAACAATGTTGCTGCATATGTTGGGTTATGCACTGGCCACTGGAAATAATATTTTTGGTAAAGAGATTGAAAAGAGAGGAAATGTTTTAATCATTGCAGCTGAAGAAACACAGAATGAGCAAGATATAAGATTGGCTGCATGTAAACAGCAGATGGGTAAGAATGATGGAAAGTTTAAAATATTTAAACTAGGATTAGAGCAAGATCTAAAACTGGTTAAATTTACTCCAGCAGCTGCACAGCAAACAAAACAATATAAACAGCTGGAAAACACAATCAGAAATAAACAAATAAAATATATAATATTAGATCCATTAATTAACTTTCAAACTGGTACTTATGATGAAAACTCTAATCAAAACATGGATGCATATATTAAAAACTTCCTGATTCCACTGGCAGTTAAGATGAAAGGNGCAATTATTGCAGGCCATCATACNAATAAATTAAGCATGGTTACTACGCAGGATAATGAGCTNTTAGTAGATAATCAGAATGCTTTAATGGCTGCTAGAGGAGCATCATCTCTAATTGGTGCAGCTAGATTTGTTTTAGCATTAAACCCAATGACTAGAAAATTATGGGACCAACACTTTAAAGAACACATTACAGATGGATCTAATTTTGTTCATTACACTGGATTGATTGAAGCAAAATCAAACTANAATGTTATTGCTGATGATATCAGCTGGCTAAAAAAAGATTCAGTTGAAATAGCAACAGATGATGGCTTCACAGAATCTACTGGTATCTATTCAACAACAGAGCTTAACAAAGTTACTAAAGCTAAAAATAAATTAAAAGCTGCGAAGAATCTGCAATGGTGCAAGAGCACAGATGCCAGCAATAATTAANCTGATGGATGATGATGAAGTAACATTGAACAAAGTTGTAGTGGAGCTGGTGCCNATGGATCCTGATTTTGCAGATCAAAATGTTAAGGAAGAAACTATTAGAACTAGGATCAGAAGAAAATTAGAAAATGGTTTTAGTGGTAGGGAAGAAGGCAAAAATGGATATGAAAGAACTGGTATTGAACATGATGATGGTTTTAATTACTGGTTAAAAACAGACCATGGAAGAGAAGGCAATGCTAAAAAATTTATTGTTAGAGCAAAAGATTTTAAGAGAGCTAGATAAGTTTCAGTGTTTCAAATAGTTTCAATGTGTATGAAAGTTGTTGTAGTATGAAGTTAATTTTAAAGTTTCATGATCTGGACTTTTCTGGACTGAAACATGGCTCCAAAAGCTGCAGCTGCTGCAAAGTTTCTTTGTTTCAGTGGTTTCTTTATAATAGTAAAGCTGTTTGAAAGTAAAAATTCGGTCCAGACGAGAGCCTGTGTTTTGCTGCTTTATGGTAAACAACATTCTACAAATCCCAGCTGATTTAGGATTTCGGTAACTCTTTGAAGGGAATTAAAAGGGAACAATGAAAAGCCGAAGATTTATAATCACAGAGATCAGAGAACGAAGAGATNATGAATTCTTATTTGGCTGCAGCGAGAGAGTTGTAGCTTGTAGTGAATTCCAGCGCCTGCTTTCCTATTTGCGAGAGCATGGTTTCAAAGTTGATATGATTGATGAACGATCCCTGCCTAAAGATAATAATGCAGATAGATTAGTCGGCTACAAAATAACCAATGAAAGAGATAATGATGCAAACTAAATACTTAAAAAAACTACATGACTTACAATACCAAGATGACATGTCAGCAGAGCAGTTAAGAGTAGCCATAGAAATAATTTTTAGAAAAGATTATTTTGAAACAGAAATTGAAGGTAAATCTAAAACTCAAGACCAAATGATTGATGAATGCCTGCTGCAAGATGATCTGGAAGAGAGGATAGGATATTATGAAAGTTTGGGGAATAAAGATCTACACCAAAATACAACACAAAAAAATTAACAAATCATACATCCCAGAGATGATGGGAGTTATTGAAGCTCCAATAACAAAGATGATGAAAGCATATCCTGATGAATTCAAGTTTATGCGCCATCAAACAAAGAGGGAAAAACTTGAAGATAGAGATATCAAAAAGAAGTGAGCAGCTGCTGATGCAAATTAGAAATGCATGGTTTCCAAATGAAGAGAAGCCAATGCCACTTGATGAATTTATCTATGTATTGTGCTGCCACATCATCTACAACAAATTAAAAAGAAAATGACAAAGTGGGAGTATAAATATTTGTGGGAATCTGAAGCAACGAAGGTTGAAAATCTCATAGATATAAATGGAAAAAATACTCATCACATCCAAGACCTATATGCAGATCTAAAAAAGAAGGATGAAATAATTAATAAATTATCTGTAAAATTAAATGATAAGAGGGAAGAAGTTTATAAATTAAAAAATATTATTAAAACGCAGCATGAGAAGGATTTTGCAGCTGCAATAGGAGTTGAAGTAGATAATTAATGGATGAATTTAAAGATCAAATAAAAGATTTATACAAAGCATTTTCTGATAATCAGAAGAATAAAAAAGGTACACCACATAAATTTGATAGCCACGCAAACTTTAGAGGCAAGTTAGGAGTGAATGATACTGGTATTGCCTTAACACCTAAAGCNTACAAAAAACAACAGAGAGGCAGAGCTGGTTATAGATATCCGATCCACTTACAAAATTTAAATGAAAGAAGAAGAGCTGATGCTATGAAGCGCCATGGAATCACAGATATAAATGATCCATTTAATAAAAATAAAAAAGCATCATCCACGCAGCCTGCAGATAGAAGAAGTAATGTCTGGACCAGTGCAATGCCTAGAGGTAACTTTAATGTTGATGTAAGACCACCACCAAGAAAATATAATTATTATGAAGTTAATAGTAAGCCAGATTCTGAACAAGTAACATATGTTGCACCACCTAAAGTTATAAAAAAATATACCTACAAGATGGATGGTAGATTTCCAAAGCTAGATGAAGCTATTAAAAAATTTAAAAAATAATTATGGTTTTCTGAATTGCTTTTTATAGTTACTTATAAGACCACCATTTTTTGCATTAACAATCTGCTTCTTCTGCAGTGGTGTTAATCTATTATATAATTTTTCATAAGATCTTAATGCTGCCTGCTGCGCAGGATCAGATGGATATGTAGCTTTGTTATATTGATCAAAAGGTTTCACAGCATCTTTAATTGGAACATCATCATATTTGTATGCCATCTCTTGTATGTATCTGATTGTGTCATCCTTACCATAGATGTCATATAAATCTTGATCATCAGTTAATCTAAATCCATCAGGATGGTTTNGATCTACCTCAATGCTACCTCTTAAAAAATTTTTTTTATTTTTTGCTGGAACTGCTTTTTTATTGTAACCCATATTCTTCAATTTAACTTCAGCCTCATCCTTCATAATTTCTGCGATAACAACATCATTCTTACTCATGCCTGCATATCTATCTCTGCCTTTAGCTCTGTTTTTTGCAATTTTATTTTGAACATCTTTTTTAATTGCAGCATCACTATATGGATCTTCCTTTTTAACTGGAGCTGGTGGCTTTAAATTATCAAAATTTATTTTTGGTAAATCTAATGTTGTTCCTGCAGCTTGCAGAGTGTCATCAGGTTTAACATTTAATCTTGCCATTACCTCTGCTCTTGCTTTGTTTTGCTCTGCCTCTTCTTCAGGCAAAGTGTTTATTGCAAACAGAGATCTGATTCCTGCTTTATCAGTCATTCTTCTTTGCCTCTGCTGCTCTAATTCTGTTGATGTATTCAGTTAAACTTTCGCCCTCTAAAACATCTATTCCTTTTGTGTAAGCATCTATTAGATCAGCATAATCTTCTACTGATCCACCATTTGCTAATTTAATTTCTTTGACTGGTGGATCTGATTTATCCTTCATGAAATCACTGAATGATCCAGTATTATTTTTCTTCCAATCTTCAAATTGTTTGAGCAGCATCTGCAGCTCCATCTGTGCTTCTTCTTCAGCAGATTCACTAATTCTTTTTATTTCATCTTTTAGTGATGGCATCTGCCTGATCTCTTTATCTACTGGCATGTTGTTACTCCTATAATTTCCACCACAGACACTCCGAAACAATCTCGGCCCAGTGTGTGCTGGTAGGGAAGGCTCACAAACGCACAACCCAAATGTCTGCAGTGGCTTTCAGAATATGTAATCTGTATTAAGAAGTGAAATCCTGATCCGAAACAGATTCAGATTTTAAAAAATTTTTTTGGAAAATTTTCAGCATGTTTTATTTAAGATTAACTCTAACAATCAAACACTAAAGGTAAAAACATATGGATGTTAGATCTGTAAATGGGACCTCTTTAATGGAATCTAGATGAGCATACAATGCCAGTGGGACCTCTATGGCTCCAACTTGCCATGCTAGAATTTTCGTCAATCTGTGAGCTTCTATGAAGCGATTAGCTAAAAAATTTTAACAACATTTACAATTGTTTTAGAGGTACGAGTAGCGAGGCTGCAACAGCAGCCGAGCTATCCAAAAACCTATGTTTTTGGAATCAGAATTCATGATCTATCGGTATCTAATAGGTATAAGTAACAAAAAAAATATTGAATCTTTTTTGCTTAAATTATGCTAGTGTTTACTTGATGTTAAATGCAGTGAATGAAACTAGAATGAAGTTAATTGATTACAAATCAATTGCTCTACCAGCTGAGCTACAAGGGCTTGTGTCCAATAACCGATTTTTTAGTTTAAAAGATCAAATAAATCAATCATTAAAAAATATAGCATTGGCTCGGCTGCTGTTGCAGCCTCGCCCAAATGTTCAAGGTTGTAGTCCATTTGTGCCAAATCTATCGGTATGGCTATCGGTATATAAATCTGATCTCATTCAGGATTTCATAAACACATTTAACTTCATTAAAACAACAATCAAATCATGGAGTGGAATTTATGAAAAACAACAAAGACAGATCAATCAAGTTTACAAAAGCTAAACTACAATCATTAAAACATACAGATAAGTTACAGAAGTTTTTTGATCTTCAATGTCAGGGCTTATGTTTATTTGTGCAGCCTGCGCCATCACTTAACAAATCTTTTTATGGGAACTGGGGTTTAGGTAAAATAGATGCTGAAGGTAAAAAAACATCATCTGGTAGATACAAATATATCTGCAGGCTAGAAGAGAAGCCATTAGAAGTTGTTAGAAGATTAGTTACAATGAAGCTCCCAGAGTGGAAAAAAACTAACTCTACATCTAATAAGATTAGAACAATTAGAACACTTGTTGATAATTTCAAAGCATCTGCAGCTGGTGGGTATAGAATTAAATCTAAAGGATCTAAATTAAAATATAAGGATATAACTACTAAACATTATATCCGAGTTTTAGACACTTATGCTTTAGCAGAAACAGAGAAGCAGCAGATTCTGGAAAGATTAAATAATCCTAAAAAACTAGCTGATAATAACTATTACACAAAGAAGCTGCATGAGCTTCCACTTAATGAAGTAACCAGAAGCGATATTGAGATCTGGCATCAGAGGCTGGAAGATACACCTACTGCTGCCAATAGAGCATTAGCTGCATTATCTGTTGTGTTTGANTGGGATGCANNNAANTTAAATCCCATGTTTAAAGGTGTAAATCCNTGCCTGCGTATTNCTAAATNTNAGGAAACAAAAGACAAAAAATNTATAGATNATTNTNANAAGGTTNTNGANATAACAAAATATACTGAAGAGCAGCAATGGCGAGATCCACATTTTTTGACATTTTACAGATTACTTATGGAAGAAGGGGAAAGAATAATTGATCATCATGGCCTGCAATGGAAGAAGCCATTAAATAAAACTGATGAGAAGGAATGCAGTGGCTGGATTGATTTTAGAAGAAGAACTATCTGGCTAAAAGATACAAAGAACAGAGAGCCTGCAGAAGTAGAAATAACTGATGAGATGTTTGTATTGTTGCAGAAGCTGCAGAATTATATTTCTGAAGAAAATTCAAATGCATCCTTTGCAGTCGGTAGTAAGTGGGTATTTCCTAGACCAACAGATCCAACTAAACATATAAATAATTCTAGTTACAGAGTTAAGTTAAGAAATTTCCACTACAAGATGGGATTAACAACTAGAGAACATATTAGAGGTAGTGGGAAGAGGAAAGTTTATAAATATACAAACCACCTGACACTAAAACATTTAAGAAAAACATTTGTTACATACTATGGAAGAGATAANGGGCTGGAAGCTGCATCAATCAGAATGCGTCATAGCTCNATGGAAATAACAAAAAANCATTACTACACTGAAGATAAGGAAGAGCTAAAAACTAAAACTAGCATCTATAAAACTAATCAAAATGTAGTGAATTTTAAAAAGGCAGGCAATGATGAAGAATAAAAAAGATTCAGATATTGCATGGATACTAATAGAAGATAAACTAAAGAAGGAGTGGAACAAACGAAATGCCTACAAAGAAAAAAAAGAGGAAGATAAAAAAATTATCAACTTCAAAGAAGCAGCGAAGAGGATTAAAAAATTTTGATATTGGATTTGTAAAGAATCCATACATTGAAGCAGCTAAAGTTAAAGATTGGAAAGAATTAGAAAAATTTATTTCTATTCATGCAGCTGCATTAGGCCCAGCTGGAGTAGCATATGCTTCAGTTAAATATGTGATGGATAACTACAATGAATTAAAAATATCTTATGAATGTCCAGATGCTGTATTGGATCTAATTGATGCAACAAANAAAACAAAAGGTGGAGCTGTAAAAATTTATAATCAATACAAGATGCATGGCACTGGCCCANTNGATAATTTTATTTTAGAAACNCAATATGCTTGTCCAAGAATAGTTAAAACTTTCCAAGAGCATATGACAAAGTTTAAAGAATTTATGGGANTAAAAAGAAATAAAAAAAAGGTCCCACAATTTAGAGAATATTAAATCTAATCTCATTTAGGATTACAAAACAGATTCAAAATATTGTATTCAGGTAATGTTTAGATTCCACTCTGAACATGAGCTGGCTTTTGGTACCATGGCTGCAGGGCCATCTAATCATGCATGAGCCAGCTCTAATCCTATTTCAAACTGGATTTCACATAAGTACACAAATCACTATCTTGCATCCTATGTCTAAATCAAAAGTAAGAGGTAGCTATATGAAAACAAAGATAAGAAAAGACCAGCTAACAAAAGAAGAGATGGAAGAGTTTAAAAATAAAAACTGCAAACTATTATCTTCAAAACAATTAGCTGAATTGCTGCAAGTAACAGAGGGAGCAATAAGAAAGCAAAGATCTAAAGACAGATCATTATTTCCATACGCAAAATTAGGGGGAAGAATTTTNTATCCTGCTGATTTAATTGTGGAAACCTTGCATAAAAATTTGACGCAAAGTCAGGCGAGGTAATTTATGGATGCACACACTGGGAACGATATTGATATCAACTTCTTACAACAAATTTTACTATATAACAAATCTAAAACTTTAGTTTGGGATGGCTACAAACCTGATGGAGTTAAAAAACAAAAATGGATAAATGGCGCAGTAGATTTAGAGCTGCATGTTAAAGGCATAAAAAGACAAGGTGGATTGCTTATAGAAGATGGCAAATCAAAGAACATAGTTATTGATATAGATGGGGAAATTCCTGCTGCTAAAGTAGCTGCAGCTGCATTCAAAATAGATACAAAGTTAATACCATTCAAATCGCCTAGTGGTAGGAAGTGGCATATTTGGAAATTTTTGCCTAATGCTACACCAGCAAAAGAAGTACATGCTGAAGCTAAAAAAATTGAAAAACAATTTATAAAAGAATATGGAACGATTGTTGATATAGGTAAAACTCAACCATCACTAAATGGATTTACTGGAATCAATTTTCCATTCTGTACTGCAGCACAATATCCTTATTCGCCTGCAGGAAAAAAATTAACATTTAAACAATTTCAACACAGAGTAAAATTTCAAGATCATCCATTACTATCAATGGCTGCAGGATTGGAACATCCTAGGCATGATGCATTAATCCTGATGGCTGCGTATATGCACAAAAATAATATGATGCAGCATCTGGATGAAGTTACAGCAGCAATGAAAGATTTTGATGATGATGCTTTTATAGACAGAATAAAAAATAAAAAGATCCATGAAAAATATGATGTTGGAACAAAAGCAATAAATAATTTATTCAGCACAATCTTAATGGACGATTATAAAATGCCAGATGCAGAGGAAGCTGTAACAGAGGAGCTGCAGATAATTGAACATACTGGGGTTGAGAAAATACAAAAAAGACCATGGCTGATTCATGGATGGTTATTAGAAAAAGCATTAACACTTGTTGTTGGACAACCTGGTGTTGGAAAAACAATGTTGCTGCATATGTTGGGTTATGCACTGGCCACTGGAAATAATATTTTTGGTAAAGAGATTGAAAAGAGAGGAAATGTTTTAATCATTGCAGCTGAAGAAACACAGAATGAGCAAGATATAAGATTGGCTGCATGTAAACAGCAGATGGGTAAGAATGATGGAAAATTTAAAATTTTTAAACTAGGATTAGAGCAAGATCTAAAGCTGGTTAAATTTACTCCAGCAGCTGCACAGCAAACAAAACAATATAAACAGCTGGAAAACACAATCAGAAATAAACAAATAAAATATATAATATTAGATCCATTAATTAACTTTCAAACTGGTACTTATGATGAAAACTCTAATCAAAACATGGATGCATATATTAAAAACTTCCTGATTCCACTGGCAGTTAAGATGAAAGGTGCAATTATTGCAGGCCATCATACCAATAAATTAAGCATGGTTACTACGCAGGATAATGAGCTATTAGTNGATAATCAGAATGCTTTAATGGCTGCTAGAGGAGCATCATCTCTAATTGGTGCAGCTAGATTTGTTTTAGCATTAAACCCAATGACTAGAAAATTATGGGATCAACACTTTAAAGAACACATTACAGATGGATCTAATTTTGTTCATTACACTGGATTGATTGAAGCAAAATCAAACTATAATGTTATTGCTGATGATATCAGCTGGCTAAAAAAAGATTCAGTTGAAATAGCAACAGATGATGGCTTCACAGAATCTACTGGTATCTATTCAACAACAGAGCTTAACAAAGTTACTAAAGCTAAAAATAAATTAAAAGCTGCGAAGAATCTGCAATGGTGCAAGGCACAGATGCCAGCAATAATTAAGCTGATGGATGATGATGAAGTAACATTGAACAAAGTTGTAGTGGAGCTGGTGCCAATGGATCCTGATTTTGCAGATCAAAATGTTAAGGAAGAAACTATTAGAACTAGGATCAGAAGAAAATTAGAAAATGGTTTTAGTGGTAGGGAAGAAGGCAAAAATGGATATGAAAGAACTGGTATTGAACATGATGATGGTTTTAATTACTGGTTAAAAACAGACCATGGAAGAGAAGGCAATGCTAAAAAATTTATTGTTAGAGCAAAAGATTTTAAGAGAGCTAGATAAGTTTCAGTGTTTCAAATAGTTTCAATGTGTATGAAAGTTGTTGTAGTATGAAGTTAATTTTAAAGTTTCATAATCTGGACTTTTCTGGACTGAAACATGGCTCCAAAAGCTGCAGCTGCTGCAAAGTTTCTTTATTTCAGTGGTTTCTTTATAATAGTAAAGCTGTTTGAAAGTAAAAATTCGGTCCAGACGAGAGCCTGTGTTTTGCTGCTTTATGGTAAACAACATTCTACAAATCCNAGCTGATTTAGGATTTCGGTAACTCTTTGAAGGGAATTAAAAGGGAACAATGAAAAGCCGAAGATTTATAATCACAGAGATCAGAGAACGAAGAGATAATGAATTCTTATTTGGCTGCAGCGAAAGAGTTGTAGCTTGTAGTGAATTCCAGCGCCTGCTTTCCTATATGCGAGAGCATGGTTTCAAAGTTGATATGATTGATGAACGATCCCTGCCTAAAGATAATAATGCAGATAGATTAGTCGGCTACAAAATAACCAATGAAAGAGATAATGATGCAAACTAAATACTTAAAAAAACTACATGACTTACAATACCAAGATGACATGTCAGCAGAGCAGTTAAGAGTAGCCATAGAAATAATTTTTAGAAAAGATTATTTTGAAACAGAAATTGAAGGTAAATCTAAAACTCAAGACCAAATGATTGATGAATGCCTGCTGCAAGATGATCTGGAAGAGAGGATAGGATATTATGAAAGTTTGGGGAATAAAGATCTACACCAAAATACAACACAAAAAAATTAACAAATCGTACATCCCAGAGATGATGGGAGTTATTGAAGCTCCAATAACAAAGATGATGAAAGCATATCCTGATGAATTCAAGTTTATGCGCCATCAAACAAAGAGGGAAAAACTTGAAGATAGAGATATCAAAAAGAAGTGAGCAGCTGCTGATGCAAATTAGAAATGCATGGTTTCCAAATGAAGAGAAGCCAATGCCACTTGATGAATTTATCTATGTATTGTGCTGCCACATCATCTACAACAAATTAAAAAGAAAATGACAAAGTGGGAGTACAAATATTTGTGGGAATCTGAAGCAACAAAGGTTGAAAATCTTATAGATATAAATGGAAAAAATACTCATCACATCCAAGACCTATATGCAGATCTAAAAAAGAAGGATGAAATAATTAATAAATTATCTGTAAAATTAAATGATAAGAGGGAAGAAGTTTATAAATTAAAAAATATTATTAAAACGCAGCATGAGAAGGATTTTGCAGCTGCAATAGGAGTTGAAGTAGATAATTAATGGATGAATTTAAAGATCAAATAAAAGATTTATACAAAGCATTTTCTGATAATCAGAAGAATAAAAAAGGTACACCACATAAATTTGATAGCCACGCAAACTTTAGAGGCAAGTTAGGAGTGAATGATACTGGCATTGCCTTAACACCTAAAGCATACAAAAAACAACAGAGAGGTAGAGCTGGTTATAGATATCCGATCCACTTACAAAATTTAAATGAAAGAAGAAGAGCTGATGCTATGAAGCGCCATGGAATCACAGATATAAATGATCCATTTAATAAAAATAAAAAAGCATCATCCACGCAGCCTGCAGATAGAAGAAGTAATGTCTGGACCAGTGCAATGCCTAGAGGTAACTTTAATGTTGATGTAAGACCACCACCAAGAAAATATAATTATTATGAAGTTAATAGTAAGCCAGATTCTGAACAAGTAACATATGTTGCACCACCTAAAGTTATAAAAAAATATACCTACAAGATGGATGGTAGATTTCCAAAGCTAGATGAAGCTATAAGAAAATTTAAAAAATAATTATGGTTTTCTGAATTGCTTTTTATAGTTACTTATAAGACCACCATTTTTTGCATTAACAATCTGCTTCTTCTGCAGTGGTGTTAATCTATTATATAATTTTTCATAAGATCTTAATGCTGCCTGCTGCGCAGGATCAGATGGATATGTAGCTTTGTTATATTGATCAAAAGGTTTCACAGCATCTTTAATTGGAACATCATCATATTTGTATGCCATCTCTTGTATGTATCTGATTGTGTCATCCTTACCATAGATGTCATATAAATCTTGATCATCAGTTAATCTAAATCCATCAGGATGGTTTGGATCTACCTCAATGCTACCTCTTAAAAAATTTTTTTTATTTTTTGCTGGAACTGTTTTTTTATTGTAACCCATATTCTTCAATTTAACTTCTGCCTCATCCTTCATAATTTCTGCGATAACAACATCATTCTTACTCATGCCTGCATATCTATCTCTGCCTTTAGCTCTGTTTTTTGCAATTTTATTTTGAACATCTTTTTTAATTGCAGCATCACTATATGGATCTTCCTTTTTAACTGGAGCTGGTGGTTTTAAATTATCAAAATTTATTTTTGGTAAATCTAATGTTGTTCCTGCAGCTTGCAGAGTGTCATCAGGTTTAACATTTAATCTTGCCATTACCTCTGCTCTTGCTTTGTTTTGCTCTGCCTCTTCTTCAGGCAAAGTGTTTATTGCAAACAGAGATCTGATTCCTGCTTTATCAGTCATTCTTCTTTGCCTCTGCTGCTCTAATTCTGTTGATGTATTCAGTTAAACTTTCGCCCTCTAAAACATCTATTCCTTTTGTGTAAGCATCTATTAGATCAGCATAATCTTCTACTGATCCACCATTTGCTAATTTAATTTCTTTGACTGGTGGATCTGATTTATCCTTCATGAAATCACTGAATGATCCAGTATTATTTTTCTTCCAATCTTCAAATTGTTTGAGCAGCATCTGCAGCTCCATCTGTGCTTCTTCTTCAGCAGATTCACTAATTCTTTTTATTTCATCTTTTAGTGATGGCATCTGCCTGATCTCTTTATCTACTGGCATGTTGTTACTCCTATAATTTCCACCACANNCANTNNGAAACAATCTCNNNCCAGTGTGTGCTGGTAGGGAAGGCTCACAAACGCACANCCCAAATGNNTGCAGTGGCTTTCAGAATATGTAANNTGTATTAAGAAGTGAAATCCTGATCCNAAACNGATTNAGATTTTNNAAAANNNTTTTTNAAAAATTTTCAGCATGTTTTTATTNAAGANTAACTNTNNNAANCNNANACTAAAGGTAAATCTATATGGATGTTAGATCTGTAAATGGGACCTCTTTAATGGAATCTAGATGAGCATACAATGCCAGTGGGACCTCTATGGCTCCAACTTGCCATTCTAGAATTTTCGTCAATCTGTGAGCTTCTATGAAGCGATTAGCTAAAAAATTTTAACAACAT
>FUFK010038997.1_pt1 | contig 17378 bp, 21 predicted proteins | sample 1021851 | NCBI WGS metagenome assembly FUFK01 (sample SAMEA51879418, study PRJEB19060) | metagenome | reverse complement strand
TATATTCAATGGCTTAAGAAAAACAAGATGTACAAAGGTATGAACCTACCACTAGGAAACCCTTGGGAATCTTGGATGCAAAAAACTATTGAAAAATTACAACATGCTTTAAATGAGTAAACATATTCACCCAGCAACTTTAGAGGCTGCACTTCGTGTAGCTTCTAATTTATTACCTGATGATTATCGGGAAGTTGTAGAAGGTCATGGACATGACCCTTTAAATGCTCTGGTTGTCGGAGTACAAAACTCTGATTCAGTTTATTTTACTAACCCAGATAATGAGATATGTGGCATTGCAGGCGTCTATGAAAATGGAGCGATCTGGATGTTATGTACTCCATTTATTTTAGAATATCCACATACCTTTGCTAGAGAAGCAAAGCGTTTTGTGAACTCAAGANNAGANAAGTTACTGTGGAATTTTGTTGACGAAAGAAACAAAGTCCATATTAAGTTACTTAGGTTTTTAGGTTTTAAATTTCTTAGGAGATTTCCCTACGGACCAAACAATTTATCCTTTATAGAATTTTGCCGTGTGCAGTCCAGCAGCAATAGGACCAGCAGTGGGAGCAATAGGCTCAGCAGCGTCAGCGTCAGCAGCAAACAAAGCAGCAAGACGTAACTACGAACACCAGCTAAAAGTCCGAGAACGTAAGTGGATGCAAACAAGAACTACTTACGCATCCAAAAAAGTACAATTTGAAGAAGAGGTTGACCAATCAAACATTGCAGCTCAACGAGCTTATTCAAGAGTACAAAGACAATTATATAACGCAAGATCTCTAGCCATCTTACAAAATCAAGAAGATTTTAAAAAGATGTTAGCTAACGAAGGTATGATTGAAGCATCAGCAGCCGAGCGTGGAGTTAGAGGTGCAAGCGTAGCTAGACAATTAGTTCAGAATAGTGCTAACTTTGGTATGTCTCAAGCAATGAGATCCAGAGGTTTAACACAAGCTGGCTATGATGCTAGAGAAGTGTATGGAAATATTAATAGAGATTTAAAAGGAAAACTAAACAGATCCTTTGGAAGAGTAGCTATCCAACCAATAGCAGATTTAGCACCTCCAAAACCAGTAATGCAGAATGTAGGTCTGACTCTTATGTTAGGTATGGCTCAAGCGGTAGGTGCTGGTATAGAAGGTATGGGTAGTACAGGTGATGGTTTAAAAACACCATCAGTTCCACCAAGCCCTAATACACCGGGTTCTGGAGGTATGACACAAGGTAACTTTATGCCATCAAATCCTAGCTACGTAGGCGCAGGAGCAAACTATGGATTTCAGGGGTATTATTAAATGATTCCTAATTACAACATAACTGGACAACAAGTAACACCTCAAGAAATACTTGACGTTATTCCAGAACAAGAAGCATCTGACAGAGCTATACAAGCGTCAGAAGAAAGATACCTACAGCAACTAGAAAAAAATAATGCTGATAGTGTAAGAAACACTGAAAAGATGTGGAGTCAGTTAGCTGATCTTTCATCTACATTTGGTGATATAGTAAAACAAAAACAAGAAAAATATAGAGCAGATAGAGAAGCACAAATAAAATTAGACATACTTACTAGAGGTGTAAGTCCAGAATTAGAAGCAAGATTTTAGAGGTGAACGAGATCAGTTATTTGACGATGATCTAGCTACTCAAGAATTTGCATCTAAGTACGAAGCTGAAACCGGTGACTCTATCACCGCTCAAGAATTTCGTAACATGGCAGGCTGGGAAAAGTATATGGTTGCAGAACAATATGCTTTACAAAAAGCAAAAGACTACGACCAGTATGTTTATGATGCTTATGAAACAACTAAAATAGATGTTGTTAGAGATGGTCAACAAGTTTCTGTTGGACATTTAGATGACTTATCTCCTGCTGAACAAGCAGCTTTAGATACAAAGATTAAGTTTGAGTATGCAAAACAATTTGCAGGATTAAACGAAGCTCTTGTAGCTACTGTTGTCAAACCAGAAATAGATAAGTTTGATGAACTTAGAAGAAAAAAACAACAAACTATAAGAGAAGCTGCTTATCAAATTAAAGTTAAAGAATCTGATGACAAAATGATAGAGATAGGTTTTGTCACAGCTAATCCTCAAGATGGACACCAGTTAGCTCACGATTGGGCAGCAAGATATGCAGCTAGAAATAGAACTACTATACAGGCTGGAAGAATAGCATTTAAAGAAAGTCTTATAGAACAAGTAGAACAAAACAAAATTACATACCCACAAGCTATGTCTATAGTTAATCACGAAATAGAAGCTCGTGATGGATCTATGAAGACAATGATGTCTTGGAAAGAGTGGGATAATTTAGGTGAAGAGTTAGCAGAGGCGTCCGTTAAAGGGTCTGCTGCTAGAGACACACAAAAAGATAATGATATAAATGCTGATCTAGAAACTATTAAAAGTTTACAGAATCCCACTAACGATCAAAAAGCTCAACTATATTCAATATTTAAACAAAAATATGATGGTTATGTTCCTGCTAAATTACACAGTGCTTTACAAGGTCATTTAGATGATGATGTTGCAAGAGACCAACTTGATGAATCTATACGATTCCAAGGTGGTGTGTATGAGTTTGACTTAGCTAATGTTAGTACAACAGTTTATAACGAATACAAAGACAAAATAATTAGTGCTGGTTCTTCGGTTCCCGGAACTGATGAGCATAAGGAAGCTAACAAATGGATTACTAGCTATACAAATGATGGCATGGAAACTGAGTTAGGTGAAACAGATGCTAAGTCCCCAGAATGGTTATCTTTACATGACAGCTTAACAGAGTTGTATTTTAGAACTTATAAAAATACTTTATATAGAGACGGACAGAAAGTAGCTACTGAAGCTCAAGCTAATCAAGCTGCAAAGCTTGCAGTACAACAAGCTGTTGGTGATGAAAAAACAAAAAGACTAATGATGAGTACAGACTTTACAGATGACGGTGATGAAACATATAACCGCATGATGCAAGTTTCTATGACTCAAGCTGCTGGAGGTAATTGGTTAAAACAAAAAATTACATCTAATCAAGTAGTAGATAAAGAGTTAGTTGCGTGGTACAAAACTCCACTAAAACAAGCAAAAGATTTACCAGCTTACTACAAAGATTTAGCAATGAGAATGGGAGTTAATCCTATTGATTTAGCTAATTCTCAAATTAGATTTCTTATTGATGAGCAAGTAACAACAGATAAAAAAGACGAAAAGTATAATGCAAATATTTTAAGACTTTTATATAAATTTCCAACTCGTGAAAAGATTACAAGAGCAAGACTTGAAGCTGAAGGAGCTGGAGATCAAAATGCAAAAACATCTATTTATAACAAAAAAGGTTTAACAATAACGGATGAGTAACTGCGGTTTACTTGGCGTTTGTTAGCCAATAATTACCGTGGTAACTATGGAAGATGAATTAAATTTTCAGGTAGGCATATCTGGAGATGGACTGAGTGTAACAGAAACACAACAAGCAGTTCAAAATATGCAAGAGGCAGAACAAGAACGTGCCGAATTAAGAGAGCAAAACGCTCAAATAGAAGAAGCTAAGATTGAAGGTAATAAACCTGAAGGAGCTACTCTAGGTGACTATGTTGCCGATACTGTCAAAGCACCTATTGCTGGTGTAAGAGATGGTGTTGCTAATATCATCACTGCTCCTGAAAGAGTTATTGACTTTATATCTGGTGAGATGGATGAAGAAGCTGCAACTGAAGAAGGCTACGACACTGAGTGGGATGATTTTCTTTATGGAGAAAACGACCCATTAGAAACTAAAACTTGGTGGGGTGGTTTAATTAGAACAGGTACTGAGGTTGCAACTACATTAGGTTTGACTGGAGGATTTGGAGGAGTAGGTAAAGTTGGTAAAGGATTGACTTTTATGCAAAGTCTTAAGACTGGTGCATTAACCGGAGCTAGATTTGACTTACTAGATAAAGACTCACAAGACGATAACATTTCTGGAATGCTAAAAGAGAGATTTCCTCTATTTGATACTCCACTTGCTACACAAGATTCTGACAGTCCAATAATGAAAACTGTTAAAAATGTAGTAGAAGGGATGATGATTGGAGGTGTATTTGATAGTGTTCTATATGGTGTTACTAAAGGTAAACCTAAAGAGGCTATAGAAGAAGTAATCCAATCTAGAAGAAAAAGTGTCAAGTCACAGCAACTAGAAGAAGCTGCTACACAGATGAAAGAGCCCGGATTTAGGGCAAGTAAGAATCCAAAACTAGCTAACAAATCACAAGGTGGTACTACTTCATTAGAAACAGGTCCAGCTCTTAATAAAGCTAGAAGACAAAAGAAAACACAACTAGGTTCTGAAGAAGGAAGTATTGGTTCCTCACTATCTAACACTGAGGTTACTGCACTTACTAAAGGAACTGGAGAAGCTAGAAAAGTAGTTGAAAAGGTATTACGTAGATTTAGAAGTCAAGGTTATGTAGAACAAATGAAAGAGACTGCTGCACGTCAAGGTAAAACTCTTGATGAAATGTATGCACAAGATCTTGATACCTACAAAGCTGTATTTGAAGGTAGAAATACATCTGACTTTACTCCTGAAGAGTTTTGGAAAGAAATAAGCAAAGAAAAGTTAGTACGTAAAAGTGGTAAGAAAACACTATATTCATATGTTTCTAGTGAATATGCTGATGCTATAGATATGATTAATGCTTCTCTATTTAATGAGATAAGAGATGCAGGAATTACAGCTAGAGAGTTAGCAGAAAACTACGACATCAAAGATATTGATGGTCCTGCACAGAAGATGGTTGAAAAACTAATCGCTGGTTTACAGATGAGAAAGATGGCTAGTGCAGATATATCTCAACAACTTCGACAGTTTGGTAAGATGAGGGGTAAACCAATTACTCCAAAACTACAAGCTGAGATGATAGACAAACAAGTACAAGAAAGTATTGATGCTTTCCGTATGGCGTTAGATCTGACTGGCGATGAAGGTGATGAAATATTTAAAGCTATGTTTGAGGGTATCTCTATGGCTAAAGATATTCATACACTAGACGACTTAGATGCGTTTATGCGTGTCAAGATGAGAGGAGGTCAATGGGGTGGAGATTCTAAAAAAACTGGTGCATTTTTAAGAGAGATGGGTTCTATGTTTACTCATAGTGTTTTATCTGGACCTAAAACAGCAGTTCGAGCAATCTTAGGTACATCTACTGCAACCTTTACTAGACCTATGGCTATGGCTTTAGGTGGTGCAATGAGAGGTGATGGAGCTACAATGAGAGCTGGTTTAGCATCATTGAATGCAATGCGTGAAGCAATACCTGAATCCTTTGAATTATTTAAAAGAAGATTAAATTCTTATTGGGCTGGTGATATCTCAACAATGAAAACTAGATTTGTAGAGAGAACTAAAATGGATGACCAATGGCAAATGTATGGACATTGGGCAGAAACTAGAGGAAATAAAGTAGATAAAATTTTATATAGAACTGCTAATATGGTTAGAGGTTTAAACGATAATAGTTTTTTAACCTACTCAACTAAACTTATGGCATCTACTGACGATGCCTTTGCATTAATTATTGGTAGAGCTAAGTCAAGAGAAAAGGCATTCTTAAAAGCAGCCGAAAAACTACCTGATGGTAATTTTCAAAACCTAGATGCTAAGTTTTTTAGAGAGTATGAAGATAATTTTAATAAAGAAATCTTTGATGCTAATGGTAACATTACTGACAAAGCTGCTGAATTTAGTAGAAAAGAAGCTACTCTTACTCAAGACTTAACAGGTTTTTCTGCAAAACTAGCAGATGCTTTTAACGAAGCACCATGGGCTAGACCATTTTTTCTATTTGCTAGAACTGGAGTTAACGGCTTAGCTTTGACTGCAAAACATACTCCCGGATTTAACTTCTTGGTAAAAGAATTTAATATGATAGCCAAGGCAAAACCCGGAGATAATTTACAAGACCTTGCTCAGTATGGTATTCATAGTGCAACTGATCTTATGAATGCTAAAGCTATCCAGAACGGAAGATTAGCTATGGGTAGTGCAGCATTAAGTATGGCATCAATGGCATATCTTAGTGGTGGATTACATGGCAATGGTCCTACCGATAGACAACAAAGACAGGCATGGTTAGATGCTGGCTGGAAACCAAGAACAATTAAAATAGGCAACACTTGGGTAGGGTACGATGCTTTTGAACCTTACAACCAGATACTTGCATTAGTAGGAGATATCGGAGACCACATGAACCTTATGGGTGAAGAGTGGGCAGAAGATAGTTTATCTAAATTAGCAATGGCATTAGCTAGTACTGCTACAAGTAAATCTTATTTAGCAGGATTACAGTCATTTGTTGATTTATTTTCTGGTGCTCCCGGACAACAAGAAAGAATTATTGCGTCATTAATGAACAATACTCTTCCATTATCTAGTCTTAGAAATGAAATAGGTAAAGTTCTTACTCCTTACACAAGAGAGTTAGGTTCAGACATTGGTGACTCTATAAGAAACAGAAACTTAATAACTGAAAATATTGCAGCAGACCCACTACCAATTAAATATGATATCTTAACTGGCAGACCTATAAAAGATCACGACTTTATAACTCGTATGTTTAATGCGTTTTCACCTGTGAACTTTAATGTAGATTATTCTCCCGGTAGAGAGTTATTATTTAATAGTGGTTATGATATGCGAACCTCTACATACTCAGCTCCAGATGGAACAGATTTATCTGATAGTCCAAAAGTTAGGTCTATGTTTCAAAAAGCTATAGGTGAACAAAACCTAGAAAAAGTTTTTAATGAAATGGCTAAATCTGAATCAATACAAATTTCTCTTGCTGAGATGAATTACTACAAGAAAAATGGTATGAAAGATGTCGAACCAAGATCATTCCCCCACTACAAACGAATTGCAAAGGCATTTGACAAAGCTAAGAAACGAGCTTGGGCAAGCCTTAAACAAGATAACGACGTCCAAAAACTATTACTTGAAGAAAGAGAACAAAAAGTAAGAAACATTAAAGCAAACAAAGGCACAATAGATAAAATTCTAGAAATGCCTAAATAACAATTTAATTAAATGGCAATTACATACACCGACAATGGGGGTGGTGCGCCTAATGGTTCCGATAAGGAATTTACGTACTCTTTCCCAGTCATACAAACTGAAGATGTAAAAGTTGCTCTTAATGGAGTAACACAAGCGACAACTAAATATACTGTTGACAATGTCAGCAACCCTACTCATATAGAATTTAACAATACCAGTGTAGACAGCTCTGTACAAGAGAGTTCTGGAGCACCTAAATCTGGTGTACTTGTTAGAGTTTATAGAGAAACAACTGTTGGTAAGACAAGTGGTGACGATGATCCTAAAGCTGTATATGCAGCCGGTTCTTCTATACGTGCTATCGACTTAAATGCCAACACAGAACAAGCATTATATGCAATTCACGAGTTACAGAATCAACCAGCTTTATCTGAAGATATTGAAAATGATTCTGTTATAACTGCTAAGATAAAAGATGGTAACGTAACTACAGCTAAGATAGCTGACGCAAACGTAACTACAGCTAAGATAGCAGCAGACGCAGTAAACGGTACAAAAATAGCAGATGATTCAATTAATTCTGAGCATTATGTTGCTGGTTCTATAGATCACGAACATTTAGCTAACGATATTATTGATGGAGATAATATACAAGACGATGTCATAAACTCTGAGCATTATGCAGCCGGTTCAATAGATTTAGAACACATGTCTGCTAACTCTGTAGATAGTGACCAATATGTAGATGGCAGTATTGATCGAGTTCATTTAGAAGCTGATATAATAGATAGCACTAAATTAGCTGATAATGCTGTAAATTCAGAACACTATGTAGACGGAAGTATAGACACAGCACACATTGCTGACAGTCAAATTACTTCTGCCAAGATAGCAGACGGAACTATAGTAGCTGGAGACTTAGCAAGCAATGCAGTAACTACAGCTAAAATAACTGATGCAAACGTTACAACTGACAAAATAGCAGATAACAATGTTACTACAGCTAAAATAGCAGACGGAGCTGTCAATGGACCTAAACTTGCAACTAACGCAGTAGGTTTAAACGCTTTAGCAGACGGAGCTGTAGATACAGGAGCTATTGTTAATAATGCAGTTACTACAGCTAAAATAGCTGACGCTAACGTTACATCAGCTAAAATAGCAAACAACGCTGTTACAACTGACAAAATAGCTGATAGTGAGCTTACAACACTAGCTGGTATGCAATCTGGTACAGCATCTAAACTTGCTGGTAGTACAGCTCTTACAGCCGACATAGCTGATCTTAACCAAATCGACGGTTTACAAAAAGCAACTACTGTTACTGATGATGACACTAAGTTTCCGACCTCTGGTGCTATTGTTGATTATGTAGCTGCACAGCTAGAACCCTTTGGTGGTTTTGAAGCTATAGCAAACGAAAGTTCTTTTCCTAACACCCAACCAGTTTCCGGTGTATGCGTTAGTATAGCTGACGCTGGAGGTATGGCAGTTAGTAGTACTGGTACAGCTAGTGGTGCGACTGTTGGAGGTACTACAGTAAACATATCTGGAATACCTACTAACTTTCGTGGTTCAACTGTAAATAATGGTGTACGTTTTATTGTAGTATCTACAGGATCTAGTCAAAACTACACTTACCACAAAGCTACACTAAAAGAAGATGACCTAGCTAACCTTAGTGGAGATATCAACGACTTTTCAGAAAGATATAGAGTTGGTTCATCAAACCCAACAACTAGCTTAGATAATGGTGACTTGTTCTTTAACACCGGCACAGGTAAGATGCTTGTGTATAATGGTACAAACACTGCATGGGAAGAAGTACAATCCGTTGGTAACTTTTTTATAAATACTATATCTGCATTTAATGGTACAGGAGGAAACAGTGCAACACCTAACGGAACAGCCTATAAATTTAATCTTAGCAATGCTGGACTTAACGCAGAACAACANCTTGTTAGNGTCGATGGAGTCATTCAGAAACCTAANNNNGGAACNAGNCANCCCAGCGAAGGCTTCGCTATTGACGGTGCTGCTATTATATTTGGGTCCGCTCCTGTTAGCGGTGCTAGCATCTTTGTTATCACCATCGGATCAACAGTAAATATTGGTCAACCAAGTAATAATACAGTTTCATCTGCAATACTACAAAACGGATCAGTTACAACTGCTAAAATTGCAGACGCTGCTGTTAGTGGTACAAAAATTGCAGCTAACGCAGTAGGTTTAAACGCTTTAGCAGACGGAGCAGTTGACACGGCATCTATAGTTAACGGTGCAGTTACTACTGATAAGATTGCAGCAGATGCAGTTACTACAGCTAAGATTGCAGATGATGCTATTACTGCGGCTCAAATAGCGAATAATGCAGTTGGAAGTGCAGCAATAGCAAATGATTCTATAACAGCTAACGAGTTAGCTAATAATTCTGTAGGCGAGTCTCATATTATTGATGCAACTATAACTAATACTGAAATTAATGGAAGTGCAAATATAGCAGGGTCTAAACTTGCAGATAACTCTATATCTTTAGCTAAGTTAGAACATGGTACATCTTCTAATAATGGTAAGTTTTTACGTGCTAATAATGGTGCAGATCCTACGTTTGAAACAGTCAATACAGACTTAGTATCTGACAGTTCACCACAGCTAGGCGGTGACTTAGATGCTAATGGAAATAATATTCTATTTGGAGATAGTGCTAGTAGTTCTGATGATCGTTTACAATTTGGTGCTTCACAAGATTTAAACATATTCCATGATGGAACGGATTCTCATATTCGTAATAACGAAGGTAAATTAATTATTACTAATGATGATAGTGGTGGAGATGATTTACACTTAAGAGGAAAAGTAAGTGAAGAATCCATAATATGTCGTAGAGATGCAGGCGTAGAGCTATATCACGACAATAGTAAGAGAATCGAAACAACATCTGATGGAGCAAAAATTAGCGGTAATAGTCTTACAATAGAAGATACTGGTGATGTAGATTTACACTTAAAAGCTGATTCGGATAATACTGACGAAACACATAACCCTACAATTAATTTATATCAAGATGGTAATTCGTTACGTTTAAAGATGGGTGTTGAAGGAACTGCTGGTACTACGTACTCAAACTCAGGTGGTAACACTCCTTACCTTTTAACGACAACAGCATCAAACTTACACTTAGGAACTAATAATACTGCAAAGTGGTTTATACATAGTGATGGTCACTTTAGACCAACGGCTAATGGTAGTTATGATATAGGTTCAAGCTCCGCCAGAGTAAACAACATTTACACGAGTGACTTGCATATGTCTAACGAAGGTTCATCTAACGATGTCGATGGTACATGGGGCGACTGGACAATACAGGAAGGAGAATCAGACTTGTTCTTAAAAAATAACCGTTCTGGTAAAAAATATAAGTTTAATCTAACGGAGGTATCATAATGACTTATTATGGATCAAATGCTGTTGTAGCTACTGCACACTGGCAAGCAAACCAACCAGCTTATAGTTACTTTGTTTTACGTTATTCTTTTGGGTGTTCAAGTGTTACTAAAATAGCAAATGGTCATTACAGGATTACTTTTTCTAGTGCTTTGTCTAATGATGGTTATGTTGTATGTGGCTCTATGAGTGCTGAAAACTCATCCTCAGGATCAGATACAAACGTACTTAGAGGTGCAAACGGATTTCATGTAATTAATCATAGCTCATCATCATGTGATGTGATATTTGCTTATGGTACATACAGTAGTAGTAATGGAAACGCAAACCATGGAGAACACCATGGAGTTGCATTTATAGAAGGATCTTAATTATTATGGCATACGGAACATCATCAACTAAAAGAATTATCTGGACAGAACCAAGCGGTCAAGTAGCGGTATTATATCCAGTATTACCTGTCGAGGATTGTATTAAAGATGTACCATCAGGATTAGATTTTTTTATTATTCAAGACAATGAGATTCCTAAAAATACATTTTTTGAACGTGCATGGAAAATAGTTGATGGAAAAATAGAAATGGACATAGCAAAAGCTAGAGAAGTCCATAGAGAGCACGTTAGAAATGCAAGAGCAAATAAACTTGCAGAGCTTGATGTTGAATTTCAGAGAGCTTTAGAAACAAGTGCAGATACCACTTCAATAGTATCTAAGAAAAAAGCATTACGAGATGCACCAGCTAATACTGCTATAGATGCAGCTAAGACAGAAGCTGAACTTATAGCAACGTGGGATACAGCTATACTCGGTACATCACCTTATAATTAGTTATGAGTTTAACACAAATAAATAAGGCTGGTCTAGATGAGATAGCTCTGGATCATGTCTTTACAATAGGTGCTAGCGGTTCTAGTGCCTACACATTTCAAGGAGAAGGGTTGAATGGNACTGTCAACAACCCTACCCTTTACCTTACAAGAGGTAAAACGTATAGATTTGANAATGGCTCAGGCGGTCATCCTATACGNATACAAAGCACATCTGGAGCAAGCGGTACTGCATACAACACTGGCGTAACTAACAACGCTGGTAGTGGTACAGTTATTGTAGAAGTACAACACGATGCTCCTGATGTTTTATATTATCAGTGTACCAGTCATGCTGCAATGAACGGTGTACTATACATTACTGGTGCGTTAGCAGACGGTGGTGTAACTACAGCTAAAATAGCAGACAATGCTGTTAATGGTTCCAAGATAGCTGCCAATGCGGTAGGTTTAGCTGCTTTAGCAGACAACGCAGTTGATACGGCAGCAATAGCTAACAATGCAGTAACACAGCAAAAAATTGCAGCAGATGCAGTACAAGGTACTATCATAGCAAACAATGCAATAACTACAGCTAAGATTGCAGACGATGCAGTAACCGCAGCTAAAATTGCAGATGTAAATGTCACAACAGCAGCAATAGCAGCTAATGCAGTTACTACATCTAAGATTGCAGATGATGCTGTTACTAATGCTAAGATGGCAAATAACGCTGTAGATGATGCAGTTATAGCAACAGCAGCAGTTACTACGCCTAAGATAGCAGACGATGCAGTAACAGCAGATAAACTTGCAAACGATGCAGTTATTAGTAGTAATATTGTTAACGGTGCAGTTGACGCAGATAAATTAGCAAACGGTGCAGTTACAACAGCTAAACTTGCTAGTGGTGCTGCGGACTTAAGTAATGACACATCACCGCAGCTAGGTGGTGATTTAGATACTAACAGTAATCATATTCTTTTAAATGATACAGCCCAATTAAAAATGGGTGCGTCTAATGATTTTGTAATTAGACATAATGCTGCTGGTGGTATTGGTGGTGGTAATACTTTAGGTGGTAGTGATACAACTAAATTTTTTAATCCTTTGTTTGAAATATATAAACAAGATGGTACAAAAAAAGCTGCTGTATTTAATGCTGATAGTGACCAAGAGTTATATTACAACAACGTAAAACAGCTAGAAACTACCGAGAATGGAATCCTTTTACCTAAAGGTTGTATTCGTGGTGTAGGTGGTAGTAAAGTTATTCTTGGTGGTACTCTAAATCCGGGTCAAGATACAACTTGGAATTTTTCATTTGGTACTAACGATCATGGATATAACCAAGGTTACATCTTTAATGTTAAATTCTACATAAACCATTGGAATACTGGTAATTATTACAAATATATTGAAAGTATTACTGGTGGTAGAGGAAACGTAACAGGACTGGAAAGAGTCAATCTAATAAATAATTTAGGTACTGGTAGTGCTAGCTGGAGCAGTGGTCATCTTGACTATTCAGTTAGTTTATCTGGTGGTACTAGAGATGGTAGTAACGTTTCTTTATTTAAAGTTACATATGATGCCGATAATGCACCAGCTTATACTTCTGGTTATTATTTAGAAGTTAATTACGGTGGTCAAATAGGAACAATATCAATAACTTAATTATGTATTATTATTTTAAAAAAGAATCAAGAGAATTTCATTTTTCTTGCGATGTTGAAGTGGGATATGATCCAACAAAACATGTTAGAGTATGGGTAGAAGATCCTACAAAAATAGATATGATGTTTAGTTGGACTTTAGCGGATGATGATACAACTTTAATTAAAGGAGCAGAGTGTCACGCACCTGATTAATGGAAATACCTGCCATAGTAATACCACCAATACAACAAATAGAAACAATATCTATACCTTTACCTACTGCTGACGTGCCATCATACATTCCTATGGTGGTACCGCCTAGCGATCTAGAAGCTCCCGAGGGAGTACAGGCAGAGGCAAATGATGAACCGGAAGCAACAGGTATAAGAAAAGTAGACATACCGTTTACAGATTTTAAAATGCCTGTCCCGGAAAACGAAATATTAGTAACGGCTGGGACAACTGCGGTTGTCTCTGTAGCAGCCACCCTTACAGCTACAGCAGCTTTTAAATGGGCGGTTACTGCATTAAAACCAATATTAAAAACAACATGGAAGAAGCTAAGCCAATTAAAGGGCAACCAAAAAGTTTCCTAACTAGACTTAAAGAAAACGTAGACGACCATGAAGAACAGATGGCAGTACTTGGCGCAGCAGTGCGTTTAGGTGTAGTTATTTGGTCAGGTTTTATTATTACTTTAAGTTATGTCGAACTGCCAATGATTAAAAAGTCAGCTACAGCAGGCGATATCACGTTTGTAGCCTCGATTTTTACGGGCGCGCTGGCAACTTTTGGGTTGTCTACGGGAAATGGTAACGGAAAGAAAAACGGAAACGGAGAAACTAAACCAAAACCAAAAGCATGAAAAAACTAATCTTGCTTTTAGCTCTGCTATCACCCGGCATAGCTAGAGCCAACACTGTCACTCCCCAGTTTACATCAGGGAGTATGAACTCAACGACCACTACCACTCAAACTATTGTGGAGACGGAGCAACGCCAAGTGTGGGGTGCTGCCGTACATACGTGGTCAGGAAATAACGTAACTGCATCTGGAAATTTAGCAGACACAGCTACAACATTTTCAGTAACTGACACAACATTACCGTGGAATTTAGAAACCACCACAAGAGCAGCAGGCTTAGTAGAACAAATAGATTTTACACGAAACTTTACAATAAACTCTACTACTACATCGCTCTCTGTATTTTCTCAGTAAGTCCTGCACTTGCAGAAGGAGACACCAATAATAATAGTAACCCAGTAGCAGCAGCTACCGGAAACGTTACGAATCAAGCTGTACAATTTCAAAATAATGGAGCACCTAGCCGACAAGCCTTTGGTAGCAACATATCTTGTAATGGCAGCACTATGACATTTAGCCCATTTTATATGGGCAACGATACAGAACCACAAACAGAAGATGGTTATGTCATATCAGAAAACTGGGGGTTCCAAATTAATTTTATGGTACCTCTAAATAAAAATTTGACTAAGCAATGTGAACGCATGGCAGAAAGTCAGATACAAAAAAACAAATTAGACTTTGAGCTGGTTCGTGCATTAAAATGTGCAGAACTACAGCAAAAGGGCTTTACCCTACTACCCGGGTCACGTGTATATCACATATGCTCCGACGTAGTACCTATTCAATCACTATTACAAAACAATGTTAGCAATCCTTAAACCATTTGTACTATCTGCACTTAAGTCACCAAAATTTAAGACTTTTGTAGTTGANNTACTAGAAAAATTAGTAGAGCAAACAGATAACGATTTAGATGATAAGGCATTAGCAATGGTCAAAAAAGGACTAGGAATCTAATGGCAAACGTCAGTCTTAAAATCGGCAAACATAAAAGTCGGACTGGCGGACTCACCAAAGCTGGTCGAGAAAAGTACAACAGAGCTACAGGCTCTAACCTAAAAGCACCNCAACCCGGTGGAGGTCCTCGTAAAAGATCATTTTGCGCCCGTATGTCAGGGGTAAAAGGACCAATGAAAAAACCAAACGGCAAGCCTACTCGTAAGGCTCTTGCCCTTCGCAAATGGAAATGTTAATCATGCCCGGACATTACGGAAAGAAAAAACCTACTGGTCAACTAAAAGTAAATATGAAAAAGATGCCTCCTGAAGTACAGAAAAGACTTATGGATGCAATAAAGAAAAAGAAAAAACCAAAGAGAAGTACAAAAGGACCTGACCTTAGATATAATCCATATGGTACAGGTTCAAAAATGAATCCAACAAAAGCAAGTAGAACTACAGGACCTTAATTATGGCACACAAAGGAAAGGGCTCATGTGGCTCAAAAGGAAAAGGTGGGAAAAAGGGGTATAGATAATGGCTAAACGCGGACTCTATGCAAACATCCACGCCAAACGTCTAAGAATCAAAAAAGGTTCTGGCGAGAAAATGAGAAAACCCGGTCAAGCCGGAGCACCTACTGCTGCAAACTTTAAACGTGCAGCTAAAACAGCTAAAAAACGATGAAAAAGAAAGCAACTGAAGACCAGTTTAACGAGTTGCATAATCTAGTTACTAAAGAGTTTCTGAAGCGTATAAAAGCAGGAGAAGCCACTACACAGGATTTAAAAGCAGCTTGTGATTGGTTGAAAGCTAATGATATTAGCGGAGTTGCTTACGACGGAAACCCTTTAGCAAAACTTGCAAAGGTTATGCCAACTGTTGACCCAGAATTAGTACAGGCTAAGCTCTATGGCAAAAACCTCTGAATACTATAAATCCAACCCAAAAGCTAAAGCTACAAGGCTTAAGCAACAAAAGAGATATAACAAAACTAAGAAGGGATTAGCATTACGTGTTAATGCAAATCGCCTTAACAGGGATCTCGGAACATACGGAAATGGTGACGGCAAAGATGCTGCCCATTATAAAGGAAGTACTACTAAAGGTAGACTCCAGTCTCCATCCACAAATAGGAAAAGCAGACTCAAAATACGTAAATGACCCCTCTATTACCTAGTCCAAAACATTACTTACACAACTTAATAACCATGACAAGTTCAGATTCTAAAAGGCTCTGGAGAAGAGCTATTAAAGAGCACTTCAANTGTACATGTGTTTATTGCGGAGAAACTTATGATTTTAAAGAACTTACACTCGATCATGTCAAACCTCGTTCAAAAGGTGGTCAAGATCTTACAAGAAATGTTGTATGCGCGTGCAGGAAATGCAATGCGGACAAAGGTAGTAGTCATTGGCTTGGATGGATGCGAAAAGCATTTGGATTCCAGCCAGTTAGAGAATTACTAATTCATCAACACATTAAATAAAATGGCAACTAGACTAGGAAAGCGTCCAAATCCTAAAAACTATGCGACGTATGACCCTAGAGGTAAGGCAAGGTACAGAAAAGATTTAGCAGAATATCTTAAAAAGAAAGCTGCTATGGAGAAAGAAAAAAATAAACTTTCTACAAAAAAGAATCTTGACAAGCAAAAAACTGCTAACAAGAAAGCTAGTACTACAACTAAAACAAAAGCAAAAGCTACACAGGCTCAAGCTAAAGCTAAAGCTACAACAACAAAAGCCAAATCTCTAGCAACTGGACAAACAACCAGTAAAACAAAAGCTGTTGAAACACCTAAAACAACTACAGTTACAAAAACTAAAACAAGAACTCAAACAAAAGCAAAAGCTACACAGGCTAAAGCTAAACCTAAGACAGTTACTAAAACAGTAACTAAAAAGCCAACAGCTAAAAAACCGCCAGCTAGAAAGCCAACAGTTAAAAAACCTGTAGCTAGGAAACCAGCAGGCAAGGTACCAGCAAAGAAACCTTTAATAAGTAATAAAAATAAATTACGTATTAAAAAAGCTGGTAAACAGGTAGTAGATACTAGCAAAAAGGTAGTAGCTTCTACAAAGAAAAAAGTAACTAAGGCAGCAACAGAAACTAAGAAATTACTTAATAAACCATCTCCAACTAAGAGACCTACAACTAGATTACAAAAACTTGCATCTAAAGGTAATAAAATTCTTAAGAGTGCTGGTAAGTACACAAAAAATCAAGTATTACCAAAAGCTAAAAAAGACTTAGTTAAACTTGGTAAAGGAATACTTAAAGACCCTAAATCAGTAGTTAAGGGTGCAAAAGGACTTGGTATTGCATATGTTGCAGAAAAAGGTCTTAATCAACTAGCAGACAGAGCAACTAAACAACTTCGTAAAGAAACACGTGGCAAGAACATGACTCTAAAAGAATATAGAGCCATGCTAGAAAGAAATAAAAAAGCAGCACGTGAAAAGTATGGACCGTTGCCCGGTTATGGAATGGCTTACCAAAGTATTAAAAAACGAATTACTGGTAAAAATAAAACTAATAATAATCAGACTTCTACTACTAAAAATATTAACAAGCAAAAGAAATCTAATAACACTGGTTTAAAAATTAAA
>FUFK010064422.1_pt1 | contig 17381 bp, 17 predicted proteins | sample 1021851 | NCBI WGS metagenome assembly FUFK01 (sample SAMEA51879418, study PRJEB19060) | metagenome | reverse complement strand
AAATATGTGACATTTTCTATTAATTTATAAATTTGGTTATCCAAGTTTTTTATTAATCCAGCAGTTTGAGATGCAGGAGCTGTAATTATTAACCCATCTGCAGTAAATTTTTTATTATTAGTAATAATAGTAAAGGTGTCATTGTACTCAATACGTTCAACAAGAGTTTCCTGATATATTTCTAAATTTTTTGAAAACCAATATGAAAATTCTCTCATATCTGGATTTCCAATAAATCTGTCTTTTTTTGAAAGTGTATTCCAATTTATTAATACATTATCCTTAACTCCAAGCTGGCATATTTTTTTAAATTCTTTCGATTTAGCTGTAAAAAATTGAGCGCCATGATTAAATATAAATTCTTTATTTTTTCTTGTGCTAATTCTTCCTCCAGGATATTTTCCTTTGTCTAGAACAGTTATGTTGAAATTTTTAGAATTACAATGCTTTGCTGCAGCTAAGCCTGCAATACCACTTCCTATAACAACTATTTTTTTCATAATTTTAAAATAAAAGTCTCAGTGCAAGTAAAAATAAAATAGCATCAAAAATAACCTTAAATGTTTTCTCATCAATTTTGAATAATAAAATTTGGCCTACTCTGCTACCTAATATTGTACTAGGTATCATAAGTAAAATTAAAGTTAAATATTCATAAAAATTAAATCCTATAAACATAAACCCAATAATTTTAATTAGGTTTCCTATAAAACCAAAAAAACCTAAAGTGCCTACTATTTCCTCTTTTTTAGTTAAATTATTTCTTATTATTATGGCCAAAATTGGTGCTATAACACCGACTAACATATTCATGACTCCTGTAAAAAACCCTAGGATATAATAAAAATTTTTAGGAATTCTAACTTTTTTATTTTTCTTTATATTTTGAAATACTATTGTTGAAATAATGAATGCACCAATTAAAAACTTAATTTTTTGTGAATCTAAATTTTGAAAAATAGTTAATCCTAAATAAACTCCAAATGGTAAAAACATACAAAAAGGAATTATTAATTTCCAAACCAAATACTTTCTAAATAAAAATACTCTTGCTATATTTGAGGTTAACTGGACAGTACCATGAATTGGTATTGCCACTAATGGATTTATAAACTGAAGCATGTAAGCTAATAAAATTGTACCACCACCAGCGCCAGCAAGAGATGTGATCATAGCAGTAAAAAAACTTATAACTATTATAGAGATAGTAATTAAATAATTATCAAGTATAACGTCCATAAACTATTTTTAAATTTCTTTAAATTTTAAAAAATGAATTTGAAATCATATTTAAAAATTTCTAATATTTTAATTCTACCAATTTTTTTGTTTTTGAGGAAAGTTTAATAGCTTCAATAACCTCAATAGTGTCTTTAGCAATTGAGGCAGTGATTATTGGTTTTTCTTTTTTTTTAATCACATTACAAAAATGTTCAATTTGATTTACTAAAGGATCAGAAAATTTATAAGGATAATTTGTACTAGAAATTGGAGTGACCCAATGCCCATTTTTGGAATGTTGCCATAATTTCAAGTTTGGCAAAGACATGGAAGCTTTTGTTCCACCAATTAAATAACTTGATTCTTCTGTTGATGGATAAATCTCATTTTCTCTAGCTGTTAATTCCCAACTCCATGGTGAAACAACACTGTCAGATGAAAGAAAAGTAGCTATGATCCCACTTTTAAATTCTAAAACAGCTCCAGATACATCTTCATTTTTAAACCCTCTTAGTGAGTTTTGTGAAATTGAAAAAACCTTTATTATTCGTCCAAATAAAAAATTCATTAAGTCTAAATCATGAATTAGATTTACCAGAACAGGTCCAGCTCCATCCTTTTTTTTCCAAACAGCTTGTTTAAAGTAATTGTCAGGTTTATACATTTGGCAATTTATATTTATAGTCCTAACTTTTCCAAGCATATTGTTATCTATTAACTCTTTAGCTTTTTGCATTAATGGATTATGCCTTCTATGATGTCCAACTAAAATCTCAACTTTCATCTTTTTTGCTACAGATATTAATTTCTCAGTGTCTTTGGAATTTGTTGTGATTGGTTTTTCTATCAAAACTGTACATTTATGTTTAATAACTTCAAGACTATCCCTAAAATGTGATGCATTTGGAGTAGCAACAATAACACCATCAATTTTTTCAAATTTAAACATATCTCTAATTGAGGTATAAAAATTTGAATTAATTTTTTTTATGAATGAATTTTCTTTTAAATCAACTACTGCTGATAATACCGCACCTTTAGTTTTTTTTATCGCATCAATATGTTTCAGCCCCATGTCTCCAACGCCAACAACAGCTAATTTAATTTTTTTATAATTCATAAGTTTATGTTATAATTATTTCATATTTCATCAAATTTATAATTTTGAATGTATAGTTGTTTATAAAATAAACAGATCTACAAAATCAATCCGTTTTCTAATATAAGATTCATAAAATTTTAGGTGTTATACTTTTTTTGAAATTTCTAATTTCTATTTTTTGTCACTAATATAATTATTAAGCCAAACGAAACAAAAGCTAATTAAAGTTTCTCTAAAAGATTTCACTCAAAATTTGATCATTTTTGTAATGCTTTAATTGATAATATAGGAAATTTTTCAATAGGAAAAAAAATTTATAAATCACAAACTAGCCATATTCATTTCTAAATTTTGTCATAATTACGGATTATTAAAAATATATTCATAAATCCTCCCAAAATTAGCATTAGTTTTTTAAAAACTAATGCTTATGAATTTTAATTAAAATCATTTATCGTAGTTTCAATAAAACCATGTTCAGTTTTTACATAATAATTTTTATTATTCTCCTTCAATATATCATTTTCGTAAGCTATTATAAATCCCATGTTTTTTTTGTATTTTGGAGAAAAAATAATCGAGGTAATATCACCAATCTCTTTTTTTTCATGATAACATTTAAGCTTGCTTTTAATTTTTAAATCATTGTCCCCAAAGAAAACACGATATATATTTCTTTTTTGTTTATTTTTTACATAATTAGTTAAAGCTACTTTACCTATGAAATCATAAGACATGTCTATTGAACAATATTTTCCTAAAGAACAATCATATGGAGTATCTTTTGAAGTCATATCATTCCCATAACTTAATAAAGAGTTTTCAACTCTTTCAATCATATTTGGACATCCAACTTTTATATTAAATGGTTTACCTTCCTTGATTAAAAAGTCCCAAAATTCACAAGCAATTTTCGCATTATCAAAAAGAAATTCAAATCCTCCTTGCTTGCTGTAACCTGTTTTAGAAACTAGAACTTGAGTATTCTTAAAATCAAAGAAATCAAAACTAAAAAAAGGTAAAGAAATGATTTTTTTATCAATTAACTCTTCAGTTAATTTTCTAGACTTGGGACCTTGTAAAGCTATTGTATATATATGTCTATTTTTTATTTCAACATTATGATTTGTATTAACTAATAAACCACTAAACCACATGAACATATCAGAATCAGAAATTGATACCCAAATAGTTTCCTCATCTATGGAATATACTAAAGTATCATTTAACAAACCTCCATCAAAGTCAGTCATAGGTGTGTAATAACATTTAAATTTGTCAATTGTTTCAAAATTTCGACAAGATACATAACGCAGAAAATTTAGTGCATCAGTTCCTTTGATTTCTATTATTTTTTGACAAGATACATCCCACATTTGAACATGGTTGATTAGATGATAATAATCTTCTTCGTAACTATTAAATATTGTAGGCAAAAGTGTCTTGTTATATATTGTATATGATGATACTCCAGCAAGAGCATTCCTTGATGTAAATGGTGTAGAGTCAATTCTATTGGATTGAGTTAATTTGTAATCCATATACAGAAAATATAAAAGGAATAAGATTTGATCAACAACAATTTCGAAAAAAAATTAAAAAGTAAAGAGTTTGTATTTACAGCTGAGACATCACCTCCTGATTCAACAGTTAGATCTGAAATAACTGATAGAGTTCTNTGTCTNAAGGATCTAGCAGATGCAATAAATGTAACAGATGGTGCAAGTGCAAAATCACACCTTTCTTCACTTGTGGTTTCATCTATAATTAAAGATATTGAAATTGAGCCAATTCTTCAATTGACAACACGAGATAGAAATAGAATAGCTATTCAATCTGATTTACTTGGAGCCTGGACATTAAATATACAAAATATTTTATGTATTTATGGAGATCAAGTAGAAACAGGTGATCAACCAGAAACAAAAGAAGTTCGTGACCTAGATACTTTAGGAGTTATAAATACTGCAAATTATTTCAAAAAAGAAAAAAAATTTCCATCTGGNAGATCTATAAAATCAGCACCTGAGTTTTTTATAGGTGGTGCAGATACTCCATTTGAAATAGATGACAAATTTGATTGTGCAAATTTAATTAAAAAAATTGAACAAGGAGTTAATTTTTTTCAAACTCAGTATGCTTTTGATGCTCAAATTCTAAAAAAATATATGGATAGATTGAAAAAATTTAATATTACTAAAAAGGCCTATTACCTTGTTGGTTTAGGGGTCATCAAGTCTGCTAAAAGTGCTAAATGGATGAATAAAAATCTTTTTGGTATTAACATTCCAGATTCAATAATTCAAAGATTAGAAGATTCTACAAATGAAAGCAAAGAAGGAATTAAGATTTGTATAGAATTAATAGAAAAATATCAAGAAATTGAAGGTGTTCATGGAATTCATTTGATGGGTTATCATCAAGAAGAACAAATTGCAGAAGTAATTTCACATTTTAAAAAATAGAGGTTTTTATGACTGATTTACAAAAAATAAGAGAACTTCAAGGTAAAGTTATGAAAGACATAGCTGCAGGAGCTCTTATACCAATAATGATGATCGGAGATGAGTTAAATCTATTTGAAAAATTATATAAACTTGGCCCAATATCCTCTAAAGATTTTTCAAAAAAAATTGAAATGGATCATAGGTATATTAGAGAATGGTTATTAGCTATAAGTGCCTCTAATTATATCAACTACAATTCGAAAGAACAAAAATTTTATATGACTGAAGAACAATTTTCAGTTCTAGCTGATGAGGAAAGTTCATCTTTGATGATTGGTGGTTTTGAAAATTTAGTAGGAGCTGTTCATAATTATAAAATTATAAAAGAAAATTTTAAAAATGGACAAGGAACTGAATGGGGATCACTTCACCCATGTTGCTTATCTGGATCTGCTCGTTTTTTCAAACCAGCCTATTCTATTTTTTTAATTAAAAAATGGCTTCCAAGTATTGATAATGCAGTTGAAACTCTAAGTAATGGTGGAAGCTTCGCTGATGTAGGATGTGGTTACGGACACTCAACTGAAATAATTGCAAAAGAATTTCCAAAAGCAAAGGTCGTAGGTATAGACCCACACGAACCATCAATTCAAGAAGCAAAAACAAATTCTGCCTCTAAAGGACTAAATAATCTAACATATCAAGTTGCTTCAGGAGAAGATTATCAAGGTAAGTTTGATATCATTTCTTTTTTTGATTGTCTTCATGATATGGGTGACCCAGTTAGCGCAATAGAATATGCAAAATCAAAACTAAATACTAATGGAACTTTAATGCTTGTAGAGCCCTATGCGGATGATGAAGTTTCAAATAATTTCAATTTAGTAGGTCAGATGTATTATTCATTTTCAACTATTGCCTGTGTTCCTGCATCAAAATCGCAAAAAGTTGGTTTAGCATTAGGAGCTCAAGCAGGTGCAAAAAAACTTTCTAAAATTTTAAAAGAAGGTGGCTTTAACCATATAACAGTAACTTATAAAACAGCAACGAATATGGTTATTCAAGCAAAAGTTTAATAATATCATCACATATGTTAAGAAAAGAAAAAGTTAATTTTATTTCGGAAGAACTTAATAAATTATACCCTAAAACGCCTACTCCTCTTACACACCAAAATAAGTTTGAATTATTGATAGCAGTTCTATTAAGTGCNCAATGTACTGATGAAAGGGTTAATAAAATCAGTCCANTTTTATTTAAAGTTGCCAATAATCCTTTTGAAATGGAAAAAATATCTAAAGAGAAAATCTACAGTATCATTAAACCTTGCGGTTTAGGGCCACAAAAATCAAAAGCTATTTCAGAATTGTCTAAAATTTTAGTTAAAGAGTTTAATGGTAATATCCCAAGAACTTTTAAAGAATTAGAAAAATTGCCTGGTGTAGGTCATAAGACTGCCAGTGTTGTAATGTCTCAAGGATTTGGATTTCCTGCGTTTCCAGTAGACACCCATATTCACAGATTAGCTCAAAGATGGGGTTTAACTAATGGTCGTAGTGTTAATCAAACAGAAAAAGATTTGAAAAAGTTGTTCCCTAAAGAGAGCTGGAATAAATTACATCTTCAAATTATTTTTTATGGAAGAGAGTATTGTACTGCCAGAGGATGTCTGGGCGTTAAATGTAATATATGCAGGACATTGTATCCAAAAAGGATTAAACCCATAAAAACAAAGAAATAAATTTCTAAAAAGTTAATGCATAGTTTTTGTAAACTAGACTTATTTCTTTCATAATTTCATCATTTAAATCAACATCCAAACCTTTTATTACAACATCTAATTGTTCATCAGTTGTTGCACCAAATATAACAGATCCCATAAATGGTCTTTTTGTACAAAAAGCCAAAGCCAAATGTACTGGGTGAATATTAAATTTTTTTGAAATTTTCATATATTCTTGAACAGCTTTCATGGCATTTTTATTTACCCTATCACCAATTGTTGACACTCTTGTTATTCTTGAATCAGTTGGCATTTCGTTATTAAGATACTTTCCAGTTAACAGACCTCCAGCTAATGGAGAATAAGCCAACAAAGATATATTTTCATAATAAGACATTTCGTTCATATCTGTGTCGTATAACCTACATAAGAGACTATATTCATTTTGAATAGAAGCGACTGGAAAATTTTCAAATTTTTTTACTGCATCAACATATTTAGTAACACCCCAACATGTTTCATTTGAAAGTCCAAAAGCTCTAATCTTACCCTCTGATTTAAAATCATAAAGTGTTTCTACTATCTCCAAGATATCATTTTCAACTTCGTTTTTATTACCATCAGACGGATTATAATCCCAATTTTTGCGAAAGTGATAAGAGCCTCGATTAGGCCAATGAAGTTGATACAGATCGATATAATCGGTCTGAAGTCTTTTTAAACTAGTCTCTAATGCAATTTTTAAACTTTTCCTATTTATTGGACCTCCATCTCTAATGAATGTATCTCCATTTCCAATAATTTTAGTGGCTAATATTAACTTGTTTCTCAAAGTTGGATTCTTTTTAATCCAAGTCCCAATAATTTTTTCAGTTTTACCAGCAGTCTCTATAAGGCGTGGACAGGTTGAATACATTTCTGCTGTATCAAAAAAATTTATTCCTGAATCAAAAGCTTTATCCATTTGTAAATGAGCATCCCTCTCACTAGTTTGCTCTCCGTATGTCATTGTTCCTAAGCAATAGTTTGAAACTTTTAAATCACTTTTACCTAAAAAATTATATTTCATGTTTTACTCTTATTAAAATTATTACTATTTCTTATAAAATTTTTTCTTTAATACTCTGTATAGATAAATACATAGAACCCCTATGATCAGATACAAATATTTCAAATATTCTTCCATATCAATTAATTCAAATTAATTTTTTCATTGAAATTTTTAACGACTTTTTCTCTCCAAAAAGTATATAAACCTGAAGATACAACAATAAATACACCAAGTAAAATAAAGATATCTAATCTTTCAGAAAACACAAAAACTCCAATAATCGCGGAAAATACTAATTGAAGATATGAGTATGGTTGTATCAAAGATGCTTCAACTAATTCTAATATTTTAACCATTAAAAAGTGAGATATTGCACTTAAAGTACACATAATAAAAACTAAGACATAGAACTCTTTTGAAATAATATCTCCAAAAAAAGCAATCATAAATAGCATAGTTATACTTCCACCAAGACCTGTCCAAAAAAAACTTGTTATGGCGCTATCTTGCCTTGATGCATACTTAGTTAATATCAAATATAATGCAAACATTGATGCGCCAATAAACGCAAAAATTGAACCTGTTGAAAAAATGGTAAAACCAGGTCTTAATATAATAAGTACACCAATGAAACCAAATGCTATTGCACTCCAACGTCTCCAGCCAAACCTTTCTCCTAAAAAAGGTACTGAGAGGCCCGCAACTATAAGAGGATAACATGCTATTACTGCATGCGTTTCGACAAGACCAATTAATGCAAAAGTATAAACAACAATACAATTGTTAAGTGACAAAATTAACCCACGGGCAAATTGTAAAAATGGTTGTTTTGTATAGGCAATTTCGTGAAATCTTTTTTTCGAAAAAATCCAATATGAAAATATAAAAACTAAAATGAACCAATACCTAAAGGCGACCAAAGAAATTACGTTGTTATTTTCTGCTAAATATTTTGACACTCCATCCATGCAAGAAAACAAAAAAGTAGTCAATATCATAAGTGATATTCCAGTATTGGTATAATTTTTCATTTTATTCTTATAACAGTTAAGTAAAATTATGATATGNAATTAATCAATTTGACTTTAAAAAATTAAAGATTTTAATAATGAAGCTAAGTTAAAGTTGATATCAATTGATAAGCACCTATTTCTGNTTNATTAAAAATACTTTTTGCATNATCCATTAAAAATACTGCATCATTTCCATTAGTGAATTCCAAATATAAACAATTAGAAAACTTTTTGTCCTTACCTCTCAAGCTTTCTTCTTTAGATATTTGAAAATCTTTAATTTCTTTAGATTCCCAAATTTCGGAATATACTTGATTAATATTTTTAATGTTTTTTTGAAAATTAATTAAATTTTCAACTTCAATTTTATCTCTTATAGAAATGATTAAACAAAATGCTCCCCTTATACTCCCTTTAAGAATTGTTTTCTTAAAAACAGTTCTAGACATGTCTTGAAAAACAAATTCCATAACAAACTTTGTCTTTTTTGTAGGTTTATTTAATTTCTTTAAATACTCCTCAGAAAAAAAAGTTTTGTATGTTTTAGCCTCATAACTTGTAAAATAATTATAATTAGATTTTAAACCTTGAAATCTTCTTGCAACATTGATATTTGAAACACTTAATCTTTCAAAAAGGTGCTCATTATTATACCAATCTTCATAATCATGCAAAAACTTTTGATTAGCATTATTCCAAATACCTAACAACCCAGACATAACATAAAAATATATGAAATTTGAAACTAATAAAATAAAAAATATAGCTATTATTGCACATGTGGATCATGGCAAAACAACTTTAGTTGATAAAATGCTTCAACAATCTGGTACCTTTAAAGAACATGAGGAACTAAAAGAAAGAGTTTTAGATTCTAATGATCTTGAAAAAGAAAGAGGCATTACAATTTTATCTAAAAATACAGGTATAATCTGGAATGAATTTAGAATAAATATTATCGACACACCTGGTCATGCAGACTTTGGAGGAGAGGTTGAAAGAATTCTCTCAATGGCAGACTCTGTCCTTTTACTTGTTGATGCTGTGGAAGGCCCAATGCCACAAACGACATTTGTTTTAAAAAAGGCTCTTGAAAGCTCCTTAAAACCAATAGTAGTCATAAATAAAATAGATAGAGATGGTGCTAGGCCTGATTGGGTATTAGATAAAACATTTGATTTGTTTGTAGAGTTAAATGCAGATGAGAAACAATTAGACTTTCCAATAATTTATGCTTCAGCTTTGAATGGTTGGGCAACGAAAGAACATAACAAAAAAACAGATAACTTAAATGATCTATTCTCAATAATAATTGATAATGTAGAATCTCCAGATGATAAATCAAATGAACCTCTACAAATGCAAATAACTGCATTAGATTATTCAAATTTTTTGGGCATTATTGGTATAGGAAAAGTAAAAAAAGGTTTAATTAAAAAAAATCAAACAGTCAGCATAATTGGTAAGGACGGAAAGGTAAAACAGGACAAAGTCTCTAAAATAATGATTTTTCAGGGCTTACATCAAAAAGAAGTAGATGAGGCTTTTTGTGGGGATATAGTGGCATTAAGTGGTTTGGATGATTTAAAAATATCAGATACCATTTGCGATCCAGAACATTTGGAAAAAATGCCTAATTTAAAAATTGATGAACCAACTCTTTCAATGATATTTCAAGTAAATGATAGCCCATTCGCAGGTAATGATGGAAAGTTTGTAACAAGCAGAGTAATCAAAGATAGATTAGATAAAGAAATAAAGACTAATGTAGCCTTAAAAGTAGAAAGTACAGAAAGCGCAGATAAGTTTAAAGTTTCAGGAAGAGGAGAATTGCATTTATCTATTTTAATTGAAAACATGAGAAGAGAAGGTTTTGAAATTGGCGTGTCTTCACCTGATGTAATTTATAAAACTATTAATGGGCAAAAATGTGAGCCTTTTGAAGACTTAATTTTGGATATTGAAGAACAATACCAGGGTGTTGTTATAGAAAAGCTTGGTGAACGAAAAGCTCAACTTATAAACTTAACTCCTTTTGAAAATAATAAGCTAAGATTAAATTATGAAATTCCAACTCGTGGATTAATTGGTTTTAGGTCAGAATTTTTAACCCTCACTTCTGGAACTGGAATAATTAATCATACTTTTAAAGAATATAAACCTTGTGTCATGAACATCAATAGAAACAGAAAAAATGGAGCCCTTGTTTCTATGAGTCAGGGGAAAGCTGTACCATACGCTTTATTCAACTTACAAGAACGGGGGAAATTAATTATACCTAGTAACATTGAAGTATATGAAGGGATGATAATTGGTTTTAATTCAAGAGAAAATGATCTAACTGTTAACCCACTAAAAACAAAACAATTAACTAATTTTCGTTCAAGTGGAGCTGATGAAGCAATAGTTTTAACACCAGAAACTAAGATTACATTAGAAAAGGCAATTGAGATGATCAATGAAGATGAATTAATTGAGGTTACACCAAAAGAAATAAGACTTAGAAAAAGATATTTAAAAGAACACGAAAGAAAAAAAGATCAAAGATCAAAAAATTAGATTAATTTTTTTTTGATACAAATAAGTCTCTAATTGTTGCAAAAAACAAAAACCAAGATAAACGCAATTTACCCAATATTGACTTATTTTTTTTCAATGAATTGTATTGATCTATGCCACAAGATGTTTTTACAAAATTATCAACTGAGAGTTTTTTCATTATCATTCGATTTTCTTGAATTGAAATAGATAATGTTTCTAAAAAACTTTTTTATCTTATTATAATTGAAATAGCTAATGCAAGCTAACAAAGCCAATAAAAAGGATGACAAAAAACTAGTCGAACTTATACACATAANTTTATTATAACCCTATTTAATTTCATTTGCAATTTTTGAAATTATTCCCCTAGAAAAAAGTTCCCATATTCATTATTTACTTTTTTAAATACAATAATGGACTATCTTCCATTTCTAACTGCATAACATCATTAAATTTATTAAAAAAAGTACACAAAGTTATACGAAATGTTAATTCAACCATTTGCTCCTCAGAAAAGTATTCTCTAAGTTTTTCAAATACTTTATCTTGAATTTTATTATGATCTTTTGTGATCTGAACAGCATAGTCACGTACTAAAATATCTAATGGTTCTAAACCAGGACAATCTGTTTCCAATATATTATCAACCGTAACATTTGATAATCCCTCAGATATCAAGTTTGGTGCATGATGTGCCACACAATAATCACATTTGTTAATTGCAGAAACAGACACAATTGCAATTTCTAAATATCTTTTGTCTATAATTGGCTTATCAGCCATTTCCATCAACATACTCATCATGTATTTAAATATAATTGGTCTATGAGCAAAAACTTTTGCTTGATTAGAAAATGGTCCATAATTTTCAATAAATTTTTTATATATAGGACGTATTTCTTTTGAAACTTCGTCAATTTGTATGTCTTTGACTCTAGCCATATTAAATCTCCATTAGTTAAATAATTTTAAAAGATATGTTAATCTTTTTTGTTAGAAATCCAAACTGTTTGAAAAGGCTTTAATTTTAATATTTTTAAATTATTCAAACTTTCGTCAGGCTTTAGAAGATCAAACCATAATTGATTTTCAAACAAGTTTATTTTACTTAATTTTAACTCTCTTACAACTGAAGATATATTCGTTATAGCAAAAATATTTTGGCTTCTATCAATACTCTGTCTCCAAACACCAAATAATTTATTCCCAAGAGTTAGAGTATATTGTGTTGCATTTGGATGAAAGGCAATTTGTTTCTGCCTCAAAGATATAATTTTCAGTATTTTTGAATATATAATATTTTCTAAAGAGTTTTTATTTTTTAATTTTTTACTCAGATCACTAAANTCCCACTTGAAACGATTTATATTCCTTTTAATTCCTGTTTTTATGAATGCGTTTTGGTCATTAGATGTTCCAAATAGTGAATTAAAATAAATGGCAGGAACACCCTCTAACGCAAGTAAGATTGAATGTGCAGCAATATATCTTTCAACAGCAAAAATTCCATCTTTGTCAAAATCTGTTCGTTTTAATGCGTCGAACAAAGTGATATTAGCTTCATATACTTTATTTTTAGATTCAACTTTTCTAAAGGAGAATTTCCCACCATTTTTTTTTACTCTTTTAAAAAGTTTATCTAAAATAATATTGTCTAAAATACCTTCAGCTGGCCTCATNCCGATCCCATCATGAGATGCAATAAAATTCANATAAGCATTATTAATTTGTGCAGGTGGCATACTTTTACTCCAACCTGATATTTTAGAACTATCCTCAAATAAAAAAGTATATAAAATCAATGGAGGCAATGGAAAGTTATAGATCCAATTTGCTTCATCATTATTCCCAAAATAGCTTAAATTTTCTTTTCTAGGTAAATTTGTTTCTGTTACAATTAATGCATGAGGATTTATGTAATTAACAATTAATCTTAGAAGTTTAACTATCTCGTGCGTTTCTGGTAAATTAACACAAGATGTGCCATTTTTTTTCCAGATAAATGCTACTGCATCTAGCCTAAAAGTTGTTACTCCCTTACTTAAAAGCAAAAGAACAATTTCAATAAACTCGATCAAGACAAGAGGATCTTTGAAATTTAAATCAATTTGATCATGACTAAATGTACACCATAACTTATTATTCTTCTTTTTATAGTTATATATTTGAATTAACTTATGGTCTCTTGGTCTTATCACTTTTGAAAAATCAAAATTATCATCAATTGTGAAAAAAAAGTTTTTGTAATCTTCTTTTTCTTTGATAAATGAATTGAACCATTTGCCTTTTATTGAAGAATGGTTCAAAATCAAGTCTGCCATTATTGACGCATGATTCGACAATGAACGTATATCATGCCATGTGCCTAACTCCTTGTTTACATTTTTATGATCTGTTACAGAAAATCCTCCATCACTACTTGAGGGATAAAATGGTAATATATGCAATATTTCAAAACAGTTTTTAAGATTTTTTTCAAAAAAATTTTTTAAAGTTTTTAAAGGTACTTCGTTTTTATTTTTTAGGTTGTCTCCATATGAGATTAATAAAAGAGATTTTTCAGAAATAATTTCTTTTTTGAATTTATAATCTTTTTGAAATGTTTTTATTAATTCTAGTATTAAATCTGAATAATACTTAATATTAAATCTTGTTTTCTCATTTCTGTAGATAAATAATAATTTTTTATAAATTAAATGGTCAATGTTTTTTATATCAAGATTTGTATTTTTCATTATCTAACTCAACTTTTTGCTTCAACCTATTCATAAAGTTTGGAATTGCACTGTTAACTCTGCTCCAAGTTGGTATAAATGGAGTATCCATTGGGTTTTCAAAAAAACTTTCCCCAGCTTTCATGATATTTAAAGCAAACAATTCAACAGCTTTTTCTTCCATATGAGAGTCATATTTGAGACCATTCATTAAAGCATCACTTCTGTAAATATCAATCATGTCTAATGCAGTTCTATAATATGTTGCTTTTATTGAACGAAATGTTTCAAGACTAAAAGAGTTACCTTGAGTAGCTAATTTTTTTATTAAAGTTTTTATAATATCAATGGACATTTTAGATAAACCTTTAGTTTGGTCATCAATAGATAAATCTTGATGTTTATGATCATATGTATCAGCTAAATCAACTTGACATATCCTATTTGATGCTTGATTCCTGTACATCTCGGATAAAATCCCAATCTCTATTCCCCAATCACATGGAATTCTCATATCAGCCATTAAGTTTCTCCTAAAGGAAAACTCTCCAGCCAGTGGATATTTAAATGCTTTCATATAATCAAGATAATCGTTGTGACCAACAGTTTTTTCCATTGCCGTGAGAAGTGGTGTAACTAATAATCTTGAAACTCTACCNTTCATTTTGCCTTCTGCAACTCTTGGATAATAACCTTTACAGAATTCAAAATTAAATAGTGGATTTACAACTGGATAAAAAAGTTTAGCTAATAACCTTCTATCAAATGTTAATATATCACAATCATGAAAAGCTATGGATCTCGCCTCACCTCTAGCAATAGCCATACCCAAACAATACCAAACATTTCGTCCTTTACCTAACTCCTGAGGAGATAAATTATAATTTTTTAACTCTTTATCTAATTTTAGAAGATTAGGACCATCATTCCATAAAATAGTGAATGGACAATTTAATTTCTTAAAAAAGTTCCAAGCTTTCTTTGCTTGCTCTTCATTAGCCCTGTCTAACCCTATGATTATATGATTTAAATAATTCGTTTTGCTAATTTCACTAACTATATTTGGTAATGCACTACCTTCTAATTCAGAATAGAGACAAGGAAGAATAAGTTCCATTTTTCTATCCTTAGAGAATTTTTTTAAATCGCGTTCCAAATCTTTCAAATCTCTGTTAGAAAAATCATGCAAAGTTGCAACTACACCATTTTGAGAAAATTCACTCATTTACTTCTAACTTTTTTATAATATTTAAGGTTTTATTAACAACTTCAACCCAACCATCAGGAGCTTCTTTTTTTGAAACCACACATTGATTTTTAAAATTTATCTTTTTAAGAGGACCATTTTTTACTAAACATGGATAATCGCATTTATCTAACATATCAAAATCATTTTCATTATCACCTACACAAATCGAAACATAATTTTTTTTAGTTTCATTTGACAATAATGAGATGAATCTCATCATTGCATTACCTTTTGATACCTTATCACCTAAACTAAGAACTCTTCCACCGAATTGGATGTTCAGTCCATGAGTTTTTACGCTATTTTTTAATTCTACTTCTTCTTCTTTATTACCTAAAAAAATAAATGGCATTGAAAATTTTCTATTCATAGCTTTAGATATTTTATTTTTAGGTAANCCCAAAACCTCAATTTGATTTTGTAAAGTTTCATTTTCAAGAATTAAGCACTTTTTTTGAAGCTTAAAATTTATGTTATCTGAAAAGTTTTTAAATATTATTTCTTTGTTTCTACTAAGACATATCTTTTCATTTAATTTATCACTTAAAAAATTTAAGCCATATATACAAGATCCGTTTTCGCTAATATAAACTTTCGGTATCTCTAATTTTTCACATATTTCGTCAAGCTCTAAATCTGTTTTACTACTATTAGGAATGATGTTAATACCTTTACTTATACAATTTTTGATGAGATCTAAAGCAGCTTTAAATTCAAAAGTTTTTTTATTTAATAAGGTACCGTCAAGATCTGTAAATAATAGAATATTATCAAAGCTCATATTTACTCTTTTAACAGACATTTAAAATAACAAAAGTATGTTTAATTGTAATTTGATCATTATTAAATTTTTGCTTAATAAATAAGTTTTTTAGATAAAATCTTAGTCTTATTCTTTAAAGAAGGAAATAATTATTACATGCAATTCAATTTTTTGAGAGTTCATCAAGAATTGGACAATTAGGTTTGTCATCTCCATGACAATTCGAAGCTAAAAAACTAAGCTCATTTCTTAAATCTTTAAGATCATTTAGCTTACTATCAATTTGTGATATTTTTTCTAGAGTTATCTTTTTAACTTCTTTGCTTGTTCTGTTTTTGTCTTCATACAGAGATAATAATTCTTTACATTCATCAATGCTGAAATCAAACTTTCTTGCCTTCCCAATAAATTTAAGTTTAGCTACTTCTTCATCAGTATACTCTCTATAACCTGAGGAAATATTTTGTTCAGGTTTAACTAAACCTATGTTTGCGTAATATCTTACTGTTTTAATNGTTAAATTTGATAATTNAGCTGCTTTTCCAATATTCATCATTTTTTCCTTTACTCTACCCTAAGGGGAAGGTGTATATCATTAACATAAGTAGGTGAATAATGTCAATGCAAAATACTTTATCGATAAATTGGTCTTGTAATCATACATGGCTACAAGCTTCAAAAAATACTTCTTGGTGTTTGTTAGGTTGTTGTATTGGCGACTTTGGCACTATTGCTTTTTTTCAGTTTACAGAGATTGCCTGGCCAGTTTTAGCAATCATGTCATTAGCAATTATAAACGGTATACTAACATCTATAGCACTTGAAACTTATGTTCTTTCAAGACAAATGCCTCTCAATATAGCTTTCAAAACAGCTATAGGAATGTCGCTTGTTTCAATGATTTCAATGGAAGTTGCGATGAATGCTACAGACGTCATTTTTACTGGAGGAGCTATCTTAACTTGGTGGGTTATACCTTTGATGCTGATAGCTGGATTTATTACTCCTCTTCCATACAATTATTGGAGGCTTAAAGCTTTAGGAAAAGGTTGTCACTAATGTATTTAAAGAACAAATTTTTCATCTTTTTAAGCTTGGCTATGCTGCTGGCATTATATTTTTTAATCACATACTCCAATAAGTCGAATGCTAGTATAAATTTAAATACAACTGATAACTCAGTTATAGAAAATGGTAAAAAAATTTATGCTGATAATTGCGCATCATGTCATGGTGTTAACTTAGAAGGACAAAAAAACTGGATGTCACGATTACCTGATGGATTGATGCCAGCACCTCCTCATGACGAAACAGGTCATACATGGCATCATCCAGATAGGTATTTATTTATGGTTACCAAACATGGAATTGAAGAATTCATTGGAGAAAAATATCCAAATAATATGCCTGCTTATAAAGATATATTAAGTGATGAAGAAATTATTGCTGTACTATCTTATATAAAGAGTACGTGGCCTACTAAAATTAAAGAAATCCATAATAATATTAATTCTAGATCAAAACGTTAAATTAAGGAGCAACAAAATGTTTAAAATT
>FUFK010043125.1_pt1 | contig 17383 bp, 15 predicted proteins | sample 1021851 | NCBI WGS metagenome assembly FUFK01 (sample SAMEA51879418, study PRJEB19060) | metagenome | reverse complement strand
ATTGCTAGCTATATGGCTATGTATGTAGGCTTTTTAGGTATTGTATTATCAATAATATATATGTTGATTTATGGATAAGGTAATACAAGCTAAAGATAATGTTCAACGTGAACATTTAAATGCTTGGGTTAAAAAGAATTACAAAGGTACATCTATTGCTGCTACTGGAGTTGGTAAAACCAGGATGGGGTTACTAGCTGTAGCACATGTACTCGAGAATGATCCGAAGGCTACTGCATTAATTGTAGTGCCTACGGAGAATTTGCGTAATAATGAATGGCCCAATGAAATAAAGAAATGGAAGTTAACTAAGTTCAAAAGTCGTATTGATATACAATGTATACAAACTGTATACAAACTTAAGAACTATCATTGGACTATACTTGTAGTTGATGAGGTACACACTACCCTGTCTCCTCAGTATAGAAACCTGTATGAAAATAATACTTGGGATCATATTTATTGTTTGACGGCTACTATGCCTGAGAATGATGAGTATCGTAAGTATTTAAAATCATTCGCACCTAAAGTAAAAGAGACTGACACACTTGAGGCTTTAAGCCTAGGTCTTATATCTAATTATAAAGTATATAATCTACCTATAGATTTTACTGAAGATGAGATAAAAGAATATAACAAGTGGGATATACTATTTAATAAGGCTACCAACCAACTTGGTGGTAGATTTGTAGCATTCCAGGAAGCCTCTAAAAATAGAAATAGCCCTGACAAGGATAAAGCTAAATGGGCTAATATATTCTATATTGCAATGCAAAAGCGTAAACATATATGCTATAATGCTGTAAATAAATTAGAGACTATTAAACAGATTGTTGATAAATTTTCTGATAGAAAGGGTCTAATATTCAGTGAAAGTATTATATTTGCTGAACAGTTGCAAGAGAAGTTAGGAGACGAATGTATAACTTTTCACTCTAAGATAAAACTAAAAGAAAAGAAAGAAGTACTAAAAAAGTTTGGTGATGGTAGGACCAAAGTCAGAATTATAAGTTCTGTTAAAGCATTGAATGCTGGTCTAGATGTCCCTGAATGTTCGCTTGGTGTATGTGCTGCGGGTAGTTCCAAAGCCCTAGATAATATCCAACGTAAAGGTCGTACTCTTCGATTAGTTGAGGGAAAAGTGTCTATATATGTCAACCTATATGTGCGTGGTTCACAAGAGCTTAAGTGGGTTCAAAAACGTACAAAGGATGAATTTAATTGTAAATGGATTAATAACCTAGATGAAATAACAGTATGAAAACAAGTTATCTTATAGAGAAAGTAGGTGAAAAGCTCACTACTTTACTACTAGAAAAGAACCGTGACTATGGCGATTCAGCTACTAAGGGCAACGGTATCTTTGCTACACAGAAAAACATGGAGACTATGAATGCTAAGCAGTTTGGTCTCTGCTGTCGTATAGATGATAAACTACACCGTATTCAAAACGGTGGCCTTACACTCAGAACGATTGACTCTTTATGGGATCTTGCTGGATATTGTATTTTATTAATAATATCACTACAGTATGCACAAGACAAAACAATCACAGAAACAGTCGACAAAGAAAGAGAAAAAATCTCGTAAGGTAGGTAAGTATACTCTACACAAAATAGATAAGTATGTATTTCAGGAAGAGATAGATCCTGATATACATCTTAAGGAAGCCGCATTTCTTGAGGCTGAGCGTGAATATTTAATTAATAATATGGAATCATGATTGCTATTGGTAAACCTTTTGTCGATACCCTGGTTGAAAACCACATTACTATACGTGAGTATTTTATTATATACTGTTATGTATATGATAAAGTACATTTGTTACGTGACTATAATGCTGTGCAAAGAGCTAAGGTTGAGGATGTTACAAATCTTGTAAAGAATAAAGAGTTCTTACAAATAAAGAAAGGTATTACTAAAATAGATCTTGATAGTTTTGAACCTACACCAAAAGGTATACGGTTTATAAAACTTATGGTTGATAGCTTTGAAGATGCTAAGTCTGATAACCCACTCTTGGGCCATGAAGATTTAGCTGACATTGCTACAGCTGAGTATGCAAAAGATTTTGATTTGTTTTATAAAGCATATCCTGCTAGCGTAATGCGTAGGGATGGGGCTGAGTCTAGTCTAAGACTAGGTAAGAAAGAAGCTCGTAATATGTATATAGAACTAATACGAAGTAAAAAGTATACTGCTGCTAGATTAATGGAGCTTCTTAAGTATTATGTAGATAATATGACAAGGACTGGTAATATGATGTATATGAAAACTATGCGTAACTGGTTTAAAGATGAAGTGTATGTAGATCTAGAAGAACACATGAAAGAAAATAATAATAAACCTAATAATTCTGTAGACTATGGCGGAAAATTACTCTAATATGTTGGAGTTTCAACACATCAGAACAGCTGGTGATGATATACTACAATATATTGANGACAGAAGAAAGGGTCTAAACAAGTCACTAAAAACAAGATGGGATAAATTTAATCAGGTTACCATGGGTGGTCTAGATTGGAATGTCATTGTAACTATTGGTGGTATGTCTGGCTCTGGTAAGTCTTCGATTGCAAATGAGATGGAGACTAGTATGTTTGATCTAAATCCAAATGAAGATTTTTCTGTTTTGTCTTTTAACTTCGAGATGCTTGCTATGAAGCAGGTGGGTCGTAAGGTGTCATCCAAATTATATAAGACTGTGGGTACTTTGTATTCTAGTTATAATGATTTAAGTGATGAAGATTATATAAAAGTACAAAACACTGTACGTGGTATAGTAAATAAATATAATATATACTATGTTGAGGTGCCTGGTACAATAGAACAAATGTATAATACTATTAAGTATTTTGCTAAAATGCGTAAAGAAAAGACAGGTAATCCTGATCATGGTATTATTGTATACATTGATCACACACTGTTGACACGCGGTAAGCAAGGAGAAAGCGAACGTGAAGTTCTTGCTAAGCTATACCGTATGATGATGTTGGTTAAGAAAGAGCTCAAATGTATATTTGTAGTTATAAGCCAACTTAATCGTGAGATAGAAAAGTCTGAGCGCCTTGGTAATCCTATGCAACACTATCCTATGAAGAGAGATTTGTTTGGTAGTGACGCTGTCTTCCATGGTTCAGATTATGTATTAGTATCTCACAAACCCTATATGCTTGGTCTCCAGGCATATGGACCTAACAACTATCCTATTCTAAATCCTGCTAACAAAGCACAGTCTATGATATATTGGCATNTACTTAAGAACCGTGATGGTGAATCTGGTGTTGTCATTAGTATGATAGATCAGCTTAAGTATAATAGAGTGGATGAGTTTAAAATAAATGAAGAACAATTAAATCTAGAAGTCTAATGTTTAACCCTAATATTATTGTAGTATGGCCCAAGAAATTTTAATTATTGGCGAATCTGGTACAGGTAAATCAACTAGTTTGAAAAACCTGGATCACCAGTCAACATTTCTTATTAATGTTGCAAAGAAACCTATGCCATTTAGAGGATGGAAAGGTAATTATAAACCTATAGATAAGGATAATCCTAATGGTAACTACCTAGCTAGTGATAATCCTCAAGCTATAGTAAAAGCTATGAAGCATGTATCTGATAACATGCCTCATATTAAAACTGTTATCGTAGATGACTTTCAGTATGTAATGGCTAATGAGTATATGCGTAGAGCTAACGAGCGTGGCTTTGATAAGTTTACCGAGATTGGTAGAAATGCATGGGAGATTGCTAATGCTGGTAAGAATATGCGCGATGATATTACTTTTGTAATGATTGGTCATGCTGAGCAGTCTACTGATTTACAAGGTAATAGAAGACTTAAGTTTAAAACTGTTGGTAAACTAGTTGACAATGTAATTACAATGGAAGGTATGTTTACTGTAGTTTTATTTACTGATGTATCTACAGATGCTGAAGGTAATAGAGTATATACTTTTGTTACTCAGTCTGATGGTACAACAACAGCAAAAAGCCCTGAAGATATGTTCGACTTCAAGGTTCCTAATGATATTAGGTCGGTTATCGAACAAGTTGATCAATATTATAATTAATTAATTATGAAGTTTACAACAACTGGTGGAACACTTACGATCAAAGGTGATTTCACAATGAATAGAACTGGTAATGACATTGTTATTACTGCTTCTAAAAAGACTGCAGCTAAGAAAGCTACTGCTAAGTCAAATGTTACTAAGAATGATGTTTACAAAACATTAACTGCAAAAGTAACTAAGGCTCGTAAAGCTACTACTGCAAAGAAAAGAGTAGGCAGACCTAGAAAAGTTCAAGCATGAAGTTAATAGGTAAAAGAGTCGAAAGACTTAATGCTTACGGAGATGTATTGTGCATAGACCTTCGAGATGATGGTGTAATGCGCTTGTCACCTGCACTAATCTCTAGATTAGGTGTAAGTAAAGATAATAATAAGATCGGTTTTGGTTATGATGAAGACTGTGTTTATGTATACACTGCTCCTGATGGAGATGGTGTAGCTATAAACAAACAAGGGTATATTAAGAATATACCTCATAACCGTGATCTAAGATCTAATTATGATTTACCTACAACAGGTGAAAGTCAACTATATGTTGATGAAAATGGTATACAACATCCTGATTATGAAGGGTATACCTTTTATAAAATCATGTCGGATACAGAGGAAGAGAATCCTTGGGATACTGAAGTAGAAGATGTACACACAGAAGCCTCTATGGTTGTAGAAGCTACGCCTGAGTTGCAAGAACCTGCTGCAGAACCTGTAGTTGAAGACGATGATGAAGATGACTTTTTATTCTAATTTTAATTTTTATTTGTATGAATTACGTAATTAATCAAAGTACCGAGGTACAAGAAAGAGCAGGCAAATCAACGATTCCTGTAGGTATTAATGACAATTGTGAGTTGGTTAGTATTACTAAGCCTACGGCTAGTAATGGTAAATCATATCTTTGTTTCTTATTTAAGAATGAAGCTGGTGATGAACTAAAGCACATGGAGTGGGATATAGATCCTGCTAGAGTTAATCCTAAAGATGGTGAGTCTCAAGATGAAGCTGTCGCTCGTAGATTAAATTCTATGTTAATTAGACTAAAGCATATCTGTACTAAGTTTGTACCTGCTGATCAGTTTTCTGTTCAAGGTGCTAACTGGGACCAGCTATGTGATAATCTAATTGCATTTATGGGTACGCGTTTTGTTGGTACAAAAGTTAGATTGAAGGTAGTATATTCTTGGAATGACTATTCTTCTTTACCTAACTTTGCTCCATTTATTGAGAGTATGACTATTAATCCTACTGCATTGAGGATTACATCATATGACAAGATGGAGAAAGAATCTGCATCAGCGCAAGCTGAGGTCAATTCAACTGACGAAAGCGACCTGCCATTCTAATTGTTAACTAATATATTATAGGGGCTTCGGCCCCTATTTTATATTTTAATTAAAGAATTATGTATGATCTAAGTAAAATAAAAGAGTATGAGCCTGTATCAAAAGAAAATATACTAAGATTAGTATCTGAAGAGGAGATCTTTAGACATTTTCTTGGCTATGATTTTAAAATAGGTAAGACATACAAGAGTCCTTTGCGCGAAGATAACAATCCTTCGTTCAATGTATATTATAATCCATATGGTGAACTAAGATTTAAAGACTTTAATGGTTATCAAGGTAGCTGTTTTGATTTAATTATGGCGGTATACCACACTGATTTTGTTGGGGCCTGCCATATGATTAATAAAGAAATGAATTTGTCTTTGGGTGATACTGTAAATTCTGTAGCTAAAATAGAATATCCTGAGTTTAAAAAGACTCTGTCTATGGATAAACGTAAGACAGATAAATTAATACAGTTTAAACCTAGACAATGGTCTGTATCTGATGTAAACTATTGGTTACAGTTTGGTATTACTATAGATATACTAAAGTATTATAATGTAATGGCTGCTAGATTTGTATTTCTAGATAAGCAATTAGTTATGGTTCATAGTGTAAATAATCCTATATATTGTTATAAGCTTGATAAGAAAGTTAAAGTATATAGACCTTATAGTAGTAAGTCTGGATTTAAATGGATGTCTAATGCTAATAATGATTACATTCAAGGATGGCAACAGGCTATGGAAGATGGTAATGATACATTAATTATTACAAAATCTTTAAAAGATGTAATGTGTCTTAGATCTCTAGGTTATTGGGCAATAGCCCCACACTCTGAGTCAAGCCGCATTTCAGAATTACATGTTAAGAATATACATTCTAAATTTAATTCTGTCTATGTATTATATGATAACGATGAAGCTGGCATAAACGGTGCTAAGTCTATGGCTTCTGCAGTATCCTGTAGTTCTGTAATTATACCTGTAGAATCTAAATGTAAAGATATTAGTGAGTTTAGAGTTAGGTATGGTGAGGAAGAAACAATAAAATTATTAAATAAAATTATAAAGTAATGAATCAAACTGTATGGAAAGTAGTTGTTCCTAACTATGAAGATAAGGTACCTATATCTATGAGACGTAGGGCCAAATACTATAAGAAAGATGATCCAGAATTAGACAATAATTTACCAAAAAAGTATAAGGTTGGATTAAAAACAAATAAATATTCCTGGGATAAGAAAGGATTTCTAGTTGATAGTAAAAGCAACAGAGTTATTTCTAATCCTAGAGTAGCAGGTAAACCAAAGTTCTGGACTATAAATGGTCAACGTATATACGATGGTACTTTACATTATACTGCTAGAGCTAAAGTTGCTAAATGGATACATGGTTATCTACGTCCTTATATAGAAGACCTACCTGTAATTAAATTACAAGAAGGTGAGTATATAAGATTGTGGATAGACATTTATAAACCTGACTCAGGTCAACCGTGGGATTGTGATAATCTATGGCCCTGGACTAAATGGTTTTTAGATACTTTAGTAGAATGTAATAAAATACCTGATGACTCTGTGGACTTTGTTAGAAGTGCTGGACAAATCACGTATGTAGAATCAGAAGAAGTTAAACTTGTATTTAATTTACAAATCATATGAAAACATTACAAGAACACACTGTAAGTTTCTCAGGATTGGGCTTACTAGAATACAGCCCTGAAGCTTATAAGAATTATATATTAAATCCTAACAACGAAGAGACTAGTTATTTCAATCAAGGTAGTGCATTAGACTGTTTAATTACTGAGGGGTCTGATGAGTTTACTAAGAAGTTTGTTATATCTAGTGTAGATCTTCCTAGTGGAATGATGGGTGAGTTTGTAAAAGCATATTTATTTGCTAAAACTAATGAATTAACAGAAGATGAGTGTCTTCAGCTAGCTTATAATAATTCAGGCTATAAGCTTGGTTTTGAGGCAGTTATAAAGAAGTTTCAAATGCCTGAGATTCAAGAATTTGTCAAGTTCTCTATAGATAGTGCAGATAAAACGATTCTCAGCGAGGAAGAATGGCAAACTGTATCAAAAATGCACTCTATGTTAATCACATCTCCTACTTCTATGGAGCTTATGCAAAGTGGTGAAGATTTTCTACTACAAGAAACTCATAATCAAGTAGAATTTCATTATCCATATAAACTAAAGAGTGGGAAGCAGTATACTATGCATGGTAGTATTGATAGAATTATTATTAATCACCATAATAAAGTTATACAACCTTTGGATCTTAAGACTACAGGTAAAAGTGTATATAGTTTTCCTTCTAGTTATATAAAGTATGCATACTATAGACAAGCAGCTATTTATATGTTAGCTGTACATCATATGTATGTAGATTTATTACAAGAAGGTTACACTGTAAATCCTTTTTTATTTGTTGTAGCTGAGAGAGCCTGCAAAAATATGCCTTTGACATATAGAGTGTCTGGGCAAGATTTATATGCTGGTGCACATGGTGGACTTATAGATGGTACAAACAGACCTGTAAAAGGATTTGTTAATTTACTTGAAGAGTTACAATGGCATCAAGATAATGACGAGTGGTCTATCAAGAAAGAGATCAAACAGAATGGAAATATTATTGATTTAAAATTATTATGTAAAAATGGAAACTAGAATTATTAAAACCAAATTAGTTGGTAAAGATGAAGTGTTTAACGTATTAGCTCTTGGAGAAGTTACGGGGTTACCTGTATTATTACTGGGTGATCCTGGTGTCGGTAAGACACAAGCATTATTAGATTATGCTGCAGCTAAGTATAGCTACAATAAAGAAGAGGTACGTAAAAATACTTTTGTTATCGAACTAGATGAGGGTACTCGTACCTCAGAAATCAAGGGCCGTGTTAACATGCAATCATTACTTGAAGACAAAGAATATAAACTAGATACACCTATAGCTGATGCTGAATATCTACTTATTAATGAGGTAGATAAGGGTACGTCTGGTATTAGAAATACTTTGTTATCTGTAATGCGCGAGAAAGCACTATTTTATGGTGATATTATTAAGAAGTGTAAGTGGCAAGTTATGGTTGGGTCTTGCAATGTTATACCTGATGATGAACTAGAGAATCCTTTTTGGGATCGTTTTGTTCTAACACAAAAGGTAGAACGTGTAGATCTATCTGAGTTTAAATCTATTTGGAAGAGTACTAAAGTTGAGAAACAAATCAATTTACCTACTGTTGCAGAGATTAAGAACAATAAAGTTGTAGATATAAATGCTATACAAAAGTTTACTACTGTAGTATATGATGTTATATCTGATCGTACTGCTAGTTACTTACCACATCTTATATCTGCTATACAACTTATATGGGATCTAGATCAAACTGAAACGTTGATGAAAGCTTGTGAGTTAATTGCTCCTACTAAACTAACAGACTTGTCTGCTAAGCTTGAGTCTAAACGTGAGAACTCTGTAAGATCTAGTATTGACGCTTTGAAAGGTGTTATAGAAGGTGGTAATGATGCCTATACTAATATCTATATTGCTAATGTTATAAACGAACTTAAGCAAATGTATGATATGAAGTCGTATAATAAGAAGTCTGTAGAACTAACAGGATTACTTATGGATTGTATTGAAGTTCACGGTTCTTCAGATATGCATGATATAGCTGTTGATAAACTTCATGACTCAGGTATGGGCCCTATAGCTCCACCAAGAGTACCTGTAGACACAGGTGAATTAACTTAAAAATTAACTTAAATTAATTATTATGAACTATGAATTGAACTCTCCTACTGGAGATAATTCAATCTGGAAACCTATTTATCGCAATAAATATCAGGAAGGGTCCATTATTGGGCCTGACCTTCCTGATTATTTAGCAACACAAATTTTAAAATCTTTAGATGGTAAGTATCATCATTTAGAATATGCAATTGGAGAATTGATAACTAAGTATTCTAATGAGCTAGACGATGATCTAACTAGTAGACATAGTATATTACTAGATATATTTAAATCTTGGTATAATGCAGAAAGAAGAATTAAACGATTGCCTACTCATTTGTACTGGCTTCATCATTTTATTACTAGTATGGATAATCATCTTTTAAGAATGATTACTCAAGAAAGAACTGGTTTTAGTTATCTAGCTACTAGTATAGTTTTAGAAAAATTAGATAGAGCTTTTAAATCAGATCCTGATTTAAAAGATAAACTTGATGATCTATGTAAAGCTATAGAGGCAGGCGAAGATCCAAGTAGTACTGAAGCAGGTGTTAAGCTAGACAAGGTAGCTGCTTCTGCTAATAATAAGATGCGTAAAGATTTATCAAAAGCTGAAGAGATGGGTATTGGAAAGGGTGTTGATCCTGAAAGTATTCAAATGGTAGAGACTATGTTTAATAGTAGATTACTAAAAAACGTAAAGCTTAATCGTAGAGATCTTGATAAATTTGTAAAGCATATTGCTAGTAAAGCTCAAGATAGTCTTGGCGGTAGAGCTGAGATTGTAGAAGAGTCTATACTTGAAAGCGATATTGTTGATAATCTAGAACATATAGAAAACTTTTCTCATTTAGCATTAATAGATAATGTATCTAACTTATCTAAACGATACTATATGAATTTTGATTTGTATATAGATTGTTCTGGATCTATGGGATCTCAAGCTAGTTATGAAAATAATGCTTTTAGTGGTGTAACTCTAAGAGCTCTTAGTAGATTGTTTGTCCATCAACTTATAACTATGAATATGGTTAAGAAAATGTATTTATTCTCTAACAATGTTCATGAACTAAGTAAGAAAGAATTATTTACTAAAACTCTAGATAGAGGAACTAATATTAAAAGTTGTATTAATCAAGCTAAAGCTAATAATAAAGCTAGTATTATTCTTACAGATGGATATGATCATATTGATGCAGATGAAGATTACTTCAAGAAAGTATATTTTGTAGTTTTACAACAAGATAGACTTGGAGAAGCTTTTGTAAAATATCATCGTGGTGGTCAAATATTATTCTGGGAGGATGGTAAATTTTATCCTAGTAGACTTAGTGCAGAACAAGGATACAACGGAAATATGTACTACGATGTAGTTAGTAAAAAACGTTATGATTCTATGAACAAGGGACGATAAATTTAGATTTAATACCACAAAACTAATGTCCCTAAATGAAGATGCCCCCTAACGGGGGCTATCTTTTTTTTAGTCGGAGTCTTCTAGAATAATTTATAAAACTTATTATTCTTTTCAAGTTTATCCCACCTACCTATTTGGTTATATAAAGGAATAGATTTACGTAGGTAAGTCTGTACTTTATCTTCCCCATAGTTTACACCAGACTTAAATTGTCTAGCATCCTCGTCTCTAAATGGATATAACATAGCATTGTAAGTAAGTTTGTAAACATCCTCCATCATGTTCCAGGAAGCAGTCGGTGACTGCATCATCTTACTAGCTTCGTTAAACCATCCATACATAGGTGAATATGTAGCAAGCTCTGTCATTAATCTATCTGTTTGATACATTAATAAGTTAAAGAACTTTTCATCACCTAACTCTGGCTCATCATCTTCCCAGGCTTTTAAGGCGTTAACTGCAATGATCACGCCTGTTAATATTAATAACTCAAACATAGATCTCTTTACATTTGCTTTTTGAGTTTCATCTAATGCTTCCCAATGAAGTTTAGATTGTGTAAAGAAGTTACGATAGTCTTTTAACAGCTGCCAACTAAACTTAGCTGTAGTTACATACATACCTTCATCAAGCATGTTACGTCTTTCATTCCAAAACGAACTACCAAATCTAGTACCCCATCTTTTGTTCCACCCTGGTCGGGCCCACTTTCTAAACTGTATAGCAAGTCTACCAAGCGCATACTGCTGCATAGCACCTGCGTCTTCTTTATTATATATACCATGTATATACTGATTTACACCAATAACTTCTTGCCTAAACTCAGAAAATTCTTTTTTGGTAATAGTAATTCCTTCTTTTAATTTAGCATAACCATTAACTAATTCATATGCTTCTTTTAAACTATCAAGAGAATTAAACTTCTCATTAATACTTGCTTTTTGTTNTGATGTATTATACTCTAAACCATTCTTTCTAGCATATGCCTCTGCATTTCTATATATCTTACCATTACTAGGGTCTACTTTATACTTTCTTAACATAGCTAATAAGGTAACATTCTGCATACTGTGTTCACCTATATGCTGCATTGCATAAGCCGCGTCAGTAAAAAATTTAAACTTATGCAGTTTACTTTTTTGTACTCCTCCAGCACGTTCAGCAAGCTCGTCCTGTGACTGTAGTATATCAAAGTGGACCATAAGAGCTCCTTCTATATTACTAGTAGGAAACACACTTGCATCGTCTACACCTTTTACACTACCAGTTACAGCTTCTGCTATGTAAACATATATGTTACTATAGTAATCTTTTTTAGCTGCTGCATATTCTTTACCACTAAAAAACTGACCAGCTGCTGCTTCTATCATTGTAGATACTTCACCGTATACTTTATTATTAACAGCCGAAAACATGTTAAAACCAATACCTCTTAAGGATGACCAGTTCTGTACAAATCGAGCGCCCTTACCCCAATTACCTTCTGTATTCTCAAAGTCTTCATAGAATACCATTCGTAACCAGTCTTCATAATGTTTAAGTATATTAGAACCTGCACCTTCTTTTGTTACTTCTACTTNNTCACCTAAGTCTTCNTTATATGTTTTATCTATAATACGTTTTACAGAACCTAATGCTCCTTTCTTTTCTTTTATTCTTGTGTTAATAAGAACTTCTCTAGCAAGTAATACTTCTTCTTCTATTTCTGTCTTTGCTTTGTGATTCATAGACGTATCTATAAAGCGAAGCATAGTCTCTTCTAAATTAAAATCTAATGCAGCTGCATGTCGAGCTTTGTTTTCTTTTCTAGTCTCTACATTTTTTCTTCTAGCTTCTGCTTTTTCACTATCAGTCATACTATCATTGATAGGTATAAGAGCAAGTTGGTCTAGTTTATGCATATAAAAGAAAGGTACAAAGTTTATTATATTTCCTTTCTCATCTACAATAGCTTGCTTAGTCCCATCATCTTCTATTCTTGCTTCATCGTTTTGCTCACGTAAAGTTTTAAATCCTATTGTATCTCTTAATGCTGCTAGATAAGTTCTTTGGTCTTTTGGAACAGCTGGTATAAATCCTTTTTTAATAAACTCATTATTACTATGACTAACTAACTCACTTAACAAACCTTTTAGGTAATCATAAAACTCCTTTTTTGCAGGGTTACCAACTATATCAGCGAACTTTTCATTAGTATACTTAGATTTTTTTGGTCTCGTTAATTCACCTGTAGGTACTTGAGCACCGCTACGTGTACGATATAAGTTACTTTCAGACCATCTTTGATAAGCTTCAGGTGACATATTCTTACGTCTATTTTCTACTATTTGTTCCCAGTTATCTACTGGCTCAGTATTAGCTGCGTAAAAATCACGAATAATTTTTCTAGCTTCTTTATATAATTTATCTCTTGTAGCACTTTCAGGTTGAAGCTCATCTGCTTTAGCTTTTAACTCACTAGCAGCTTTAAATGCTTTATCTCGTTCTGTATAGTATCTACCCATATCAATTTCAGTAACGAAACGTCCTGTACGTACTCCATCTTCTACCTCAAANAAATCNTCTANACTATAACCAGCAGCTTTTAGTTCCTTTACTTTTTCTCTCCACTCAACTTTTAACTGTCTAGCTCTAAGTCTACCTTCGTCAAGCACTACTGAAACATTCTTTCTTACCAGCGCTATAAAGGAATTATTTGTATCAGCTAAGGCATCCATCCATCTTTGAGTACCAGACTCATCATAGTTCTCAGTAAATATTCTTTCAGCTTCTTCTAAAATATCTGGATTAGATGTGTAATCTTTTAATTGATGTACAAAAGATCTTTTAGATAGTTGTATAGCTTTAGCTCTAAGTGTAGCTATATCTCCTATATTTTCTTGTAAATCTTTAAGCGCTTTTTTACTATCAGCATCTGTAACTTTACTAGCATCTAGACTTGCTACATCAGCAAATGATTCAAGCATAACATGCGAATGATACAGTATTCTTTGTAACTTTCTTAGTCTACGTTCGTAATCATTAGCTGGATCTTCTCTTTGTTCTTTATCCATCTGAGCTAAAATATCTAGCTCTTGTTCTACATTTATAAGCTGNCCNTTAATNCCTGTAACAGCCTGTCGTGTAGTTCCATCTTCATTAAGTACTTTTTTTGTTATACCTAACTGTGTACGTATGTGTACATTTATAGTAGCTAATGCCTCAGCTGTAGTTGATTTGTCTACACGCTCTGCTACATCTTTAATATTTTCAGAAAACTCAGGGTTCAAAGACTTAAACTTACGTGACATTTTATATAAGTTAGCAGTCTTATTACGTAAATACTCTCTTAAGTTTTTCTGTTCTTGAAACTCAGAATCTGGAATTGTAGACTGTTGTGCTACATCGCTTACAGCTCCTGACAGATTTCTTTGCATGTTATTATTGTACATCTCTGCAGCTAGTTGTCTAGCAACATTAGTTTGGATACCTAATACCTTAGCTATATTAGTAAATATAGCCTGTAGTACTCTTTGAAATCTAGTTTGTTCTCTTTGTGTTCTAAATATTACATCACCTTCTCTACCAATAGCTGTAACCAAAACTTCTTTCTCAAGTTGCGCACCTGATAAGTGTGGATACGCAGCCTGAACCTCATTCCAAAGCTCTGTATTCTTTAACTGTCTAATACCAGCTTGTACTAAAGGATGTTTGTAACCTAATAAGTCTACATATATGTGACCAAACTCATGAAAGATTGTATCACCAAATACTCTACTAGGATTTATAGTAATGATCGCTTGTTTTCTACCCTCACCTACAGCCTGTACTTCAGCATTTGCATCGAGGTTCTCATCTTCAGCTAGTGTCACAGCAATACCACGATCTCTAAACACTTCCTGCAATCTATTAAATTTAGCAGCTGTTACTTGTCTTTCTTCACTACCCTGGTATATCTTACTCTGACCAATAAAACCACTAGACTCTACAAAAGACTGTACAAAATCTAAAACTGCACCCATCTCTACCTCACCGTTGCTGTCAAACGAATAACCGTCTTTATCAGCTAACCATGTTTTAAACATAGGGGTTGTAGTCATAGCATATAACTGCTCTGCATTGTTTACATTATCAGATGCATTACGTAAGTCAGCAAACAACTTACTTTCATTACCGCCTTTTGTTTTATATATAACTCTACACTTTGTCATCTAACTACATTTTTGATCTTTGTTATTGTCATTTTTTTCCTGCTGTTTTTCTATTTGTCTAGATAGTTTATCTAGCTCTGCCTTACCTCTTTCCTCTACAGCACCAGTCATCTTGTTTAGTTTTGCTAATGCTTTCTTATCACCCTTAGCAGCCGCAGCAAGTAACTGAGCCATACTCATGTCTACATTAATAGGAGCTCCTTCTGTTTTAGTAACAGCACTTATTGCTTTTTCTGCAGCAGCTTCTATTGACGCTGATTTTTTAGCTTGAAGATCTTCTCGTAACTCAAGAACATCTTTGTCCATATCTATGTCACCATTTAATACACCCTCAACATAACGCATAGCTTCTTCTTCTGAAGTATAGAAAGGATTACCTTCTACGTCTGTGTACCTAGCATCACCTTTTATAGTAAAGTATGGATCATAATGCACAAGAGATTTATCACCAAGCTCAAAAATCTTTGTTGGTATACCTAATTTAGATACTGGTATATAATATCTTTTACCATTTCTTTCGCCTACAAATTTATATAAAAATTCTGTTTTAGCCTTCCAACCTAACTTAGTTCTTATATATACTGGAGCATAAATNTANTCAGCATTCTGTACCATCATAGGTTCGTTAGACAAATTACTATCAGTAACAATAATACCGTTTAGTTGTGGAGTCCANTTACCTGTACCCTTTTTAGTGACAGTTTGTTGTCCTTTCTTAGTAGTTTTCTTTTCAGTTTGTCTCTTAACTCTAGGTACAACATCACCATTAAACCACTGAGTTCTTAAAAACTTATCAGCCATTTCCATTAATGGTTGTGTTAGAGGTGCTCTAGTTTCAAGAAGTTGTTTTACTTTTGTTACTAAGTGATCTCCTAACCCAAGCTCTGCTTTTATTTGTGTAGGTATAATTTCTGCAAAACTATTTATACCAAACGACAAACCTCTAGCCATAAAGTCATACTTAATTAAATCTATAGCTATCTGACGTAATGCTTCTTGATCTGCATCAGGTAATAAATTACCATCAGGTCCAGTAACCTCACCATTCATCATCTCAGAAAAAGAATCAGTCATATAATTAATTAAGTTAGGATCTCTAGTGCTATCTAGTAACCTAACCTCAACCATATTACTTCTTTGTATATCTGCAGGAGATAGTAAAGGCTGTAGTATTGATAATAGGTGTCCTGGATTGTCAGCCAAATGTGGATACTTAATCTGCATATCTGCAATCCTAGCTCCTAAAGAATTATTTATATTATCTTCTCCGATCCCTAATAACTCAGCTCTAGCTTCATCAGATACATTAAGCATATCTATATCTTTTAACATAAAGCTAGTTATATAGTTACGAATTGCAGCTTCAATTCTATCATCATAGTACATAGCATTGTGCTGCGCTAAACCGTTCTCGTCCATTTTTCCACCATATACNTTCATTAGTATATANTCTACTATCATTCTAAATCTAGGACTNTCTTCTAAGAAATATCTACCNAATGTTTCACGGCTAAGTTTNTTTGAATTTTTNTANTATGCNTNTAANAATGGNTATAAAGANTCATGTTTCTGTGCAAAGTATTCAGGATATATTGCTTCAGCTAATGACATATAATCATAGTCTGTNCCTTCTATAGCCTGTCTTACACCAATCATAGGCCCATCAATATCTTTACGTTTTTGTTGCTGATTTAGTTGTAATTCAAAATTACGAGTNACAGTCATACGAGGCCCCGCACCTATAGTATCTGCTTTTGTAATCCTAACACTAGAGTCAAGTTGAGTACCTATAGCAGTCTCTCTTTTAAACTGATCAATAACTTTAACCTGATTTCTTAAAAACTTAATTCTTTGTTCTTTAGAAAGATCAGGTATAATACCTAATGAATATATATCTTTAAGCTCACTTAAAGCAAACCCGTCTTCTGTAAGATCTATACCTAAAGCCATATCTATTTTAACAAGAGTTTCTGCAACAGTAGCCTCTCCTTTTTTCCAAGCAGCCCATGCTTTACTAACTGCTTGTCTAGCACCTGGAATAAGTCTAGTTAGTTCATCAGTATACTCTTTACGTACTTGTCTAATAATATCTGTTTTAGATGTACGACTACCTAGTATACCTCTTTGTTCAAAATGTAATTCAGTTGCTCGTCTAATAGCTTCTTGTTTATTAAACCAAGCTGCTTGTTCCCAAGGTACACCAGTAAGTGTTTTACCAGCTAGTATATTATATGTAAATGTAGTACCATTAAATGCACTAAACGTTGGATCTCTTGCAATATCCACAGCACCAGTAATACCTTCAGCAGAGTGTTTAAGTGTTAGATCTCCGTTAGCATTAGTAGACGTACCATCTTGAGTCCAACCTAATTGTTTATGACTAACAATCCAAAAACTACCACCGTCTCTTACAGAATCTTCACCAAACTTAGCTATTAAATCTTGTTCATTATAGTTTTCTTTTTCATATTTAACATTAAAAGACCCACCAATAATTTCTGCTTGAGTTATTTGAGCTATAGCACCAAACTTATTAAAGTTAGCAGCTATACCTTTTAACTGTCTACCAGACATGTTTCTTCTTCTAATCTCATCCTGACCAAAGAACGATGTAAGATCTAAGTTAGC
>FUFK010051466.1_pt1 | contig 17385 bp, 14 predicted proteins | sample 1021851 | NCBI WGS metagenome assembly FUFK01 (sample SAMEA51879418, study PRJEB19060) | metagenome | reverse complement strand
CATAATCACTAGTCCAACCAAATCCTTGCTCTTCTAGTGCAGCTCCTTCAGGCTCAGTACCTTTGTGAGCTTCTGGACCTGCTCCATGCGCTTTACCAAAGGTGTGTCCGCCTGCGGTTAATGCAACAGTTTCTTTATCGTTCATCGCCATTCTTGAGAAGGTTTCTCTAATGTCTTGTGCGCTAAGTAATGGGTCAGGATTTGCGTTTGGTCCTTGTGGGTTTACGTAGATTAATCCCATCTGAACCGCAGCAAGGGGATTTTGAAGGTCTTGTCGAGTATCACCATATCTATTGTCACCAAGCCACTCGTCTTCAGCACCCCAATAAATATCATCCTCCGGATGCCAAATATCAGGTCTACCGCCACCGAACCCAAATACAGGTCCACCCATAGATTCAATGGCGACATTACCAGTTAGTATTAACAAGTCAGCCCAGCTTATCGCATTACCATACTTTTGCTTAATCGGCCACAACAGTCTTCGTGCTTTGTCTAAATTACCGTTATCTGGCCAGCTGTTTAACGGAGCAAAACGTTGTGCACCAGTTCCTCCGCCACCACGACCATCGCCAGTGCGGTAGGTACCTGCAGCGTGCCAAGTCATTCGAATGAAAAATCCACCATAGTGTCCATAGTCTGCGGGCCACCAATCTTGACTATCAGTCATTAGATCATGCAGGTCCTTTTTTAGCGCCGCATAATCGAGATTCTTGAACTCTTTTCGGTAATCAAAATTTTCTCCCATTGGGTTTGATTTTCTGTCATGCTGGTGTAAAATCGTCAAATCTAATGATTTTGGCCACCAATCTCTATTAGCCATTCCGTAGTCAGTATTTGTCATAGATCCGTGCATTACAGGGCACTTCACATCTTTACCGGTCTTACCGTATCCTTGCATGGGATAACTAACTTAAGGAGACTCATAAAGATAATGATATTCATTATCAATAGCGAAATTTACCAATCCACAGCAAAGTCATCACCAATTGTGCTAGTTGGAGACTTAATAACCGCATTCTTGTCAGATTTTTGAGATTCAATAGGTGGTTTAGTCTCAATAGTTTCGCCAACCTCGATGCCTGTAGTATGCGTTTTTTTGGTAGCCTTAATTGGCTTAACTACAATGTTTTCAATATGGTCTGCAGATGAATAACGCTGCTGATAAACTATCTTTTTCCTATTTTGTGAAGTAGGTTTATCATTCTTAGACGGTTGTTGGAACTTTTCTTCACCAACTTTTAATTCAGAAAAATCCTTTTCTAAAACCTCATGAAGTTCCGGGAGCACTTCTTCATTCGGCATAAACTTACATCGAACCATCATTGATGAAATCTTTGTATTATTGAGCATAAATAAAGACAGAACTTCATCAAGTATTAACAATAGGCAAAGCCATGCGCATTGGCATAGTTGTTAATCCCGATGCGGGCCTTGGTGGCAGGCTTGGCTTCAAAGGAAGCGACGGCCGTGCGAAGGAAGCAAGAGAAGCTGGCGCACAAGATCGCGCCGGCCCGAGAATGGGCCAATGCCTAGACAAGTTCTTTGAGTTGCTAAAATCTACCTTGAATCGAAGCGGAGTATCGCCAGAATTGTACGCTTGGGAAGGTAGAATGGGGGGAGATTGGATTTCTCATGACTACCAAGTTGTAGGGAAGAGCCCGGCAACATCCTCGGCAGCTGACACAACCAATCTTGTTGAACAACTTACCGGATTGCAGGTGGATGTGATAGTTTATGCTGGCGGAGATGGGACTACTAGAGACATCATAAATGCACTGGGACAAGAAAAAATTCCACTCATCGGTGTTCCAGGCGGAGTTAAAATGCATTCAGGATGCTTTGCTACAACACCAAACGCAGCGGCTGAAGTACTATTTTCATATGTCATCGGCGATTTAATGGCTTCAATAACCGAGGTCATGGATTTAGATGAAGAGGTCTATCTTACTGGCCAATGGAAAGTGCGAATGTATGGTGAAGCGCTAACCCCTGCCAGCCCTAGATTTATGCAAGGAGCTAAACAACAAGTTGAACGCTCCTCGGAAGAGGAAATAATCGAAGGTTTGGCTAGTCATATTGCTGAACTAATTACTAGTAAACCGGATCTAATGATTATCTGGGGAAGTGGTGGAACTTTGAGGTTGATTGGTGAATTAATCGGTCATGAATTGACCCTGTTAGGAATCGATATACAACATAAAGGGCAAATTTTTGCTGACTTGAACGAAACGGAATTGATTGACATTCTCTCAACTCACGATGGAGAGAAATTACTGTTACTCTCACCAATGGGCGGACAAGGTTTCCTGATTGGTCGCGGCAATTTACAATTATCTCCAGATGTATTGAGATTGATTGGCGTCGAATCAATACTCGGTGTTGCAACCCCAGCAAAGCTGATGGGATTGTCTCATGTTAGAATTGATACCGGAGATGTAAATCTCGACGAAGAATTTAGGGTGCGTAAGTTCGTTAAGATGCTGCAAGGCTATCGAACGACTAGGGTAATCCGGGTGTCTGATGTCTGATTACAATTCTAGTCCAGACGCAGCCATCAGAAGTCCGAGGAAGGGAGGGCTTGGGCGTCCAGGCCTTGACTTGAATTCGGGATGGTATTGCACACCCACATAGTAAGGGTGTTCTTTCAATTCGAAAATTTCGCAGCGTTGTCCGGTTTCATCTTTGCCAACGAATTTTAGACCAGCACGCTCAATATCATCAATGATATCTGGGTTGACTTCATATCGATGGCGATGTCTTTCATCGACTGAATCTCCAGCACCATACAATCTCTTTATTTTGCAATCCTCGACTTGCCAGATAGTTGGTCTGCTACCTAATCGCATAGTGCCGCCAAGATGAGTCTTAGATATCTCCGGCATGAAGATGACTGCTGGGTATTCGACATTTTCATCGAACTCAGTTGAATTAGCACCTTTCATTCCCAGAACATTGCGACAAAATTCGATAGTTGCGACTTGCAAACCAAGACAAATTCCAAGATATGGGACGTTATTTTCTCTAGCGTATTTTGCGGCATTGATCTTTCCTTCAACACCACGATCGCCAAATCCTCCGGGCACCAAAATACCATTAGACGATTTCAAATCTTGCCAAGCCGCGGCATATTCTTCACCATTTTTCTCTTGCCATTGGTCTTCTAAATGACTTGCTTCAATCCAATTTATTGCTAATTTTCTCCGCACCTTCATGGCAGCATGCTGTAGACTTTTGATAACCGACAGGTATGCATCGGATAAATCAGTATATTTGCCCACCATGGCAATTGTTACACTTTCTGTCAATTTATCTAGGTCATGAGCCATATCTCGCCATTCGTCTAACATCCCAGTGGTGTTGCAATCGATGCCGAGAATTTTGCATAATCCCTGTTTCTCTAACATCAATGGAACGTGATAGATATTTGGCACATCATGCGTCGACATAACAGCATCTGGCGACACATGACAGAATGCCGCGAGCTTTTCTTTGGTTTCAGCAGTCATTGGTTTGGTGGAACGACAAACTAGAATATCAGGCGTAATACCTAGGCCACGCAACTCTTTGACGGAATGCTGGGTAGGTTTGGTTTTCTGTTCACCGACCGGGCCCATAACCGGTACTAATGAGACATGGACGAAGGTAACATTTTCCCGGCCCACTTTAAATTGAAATTGCCGTAAGGCCTCGATATATGGCGATGACTCGATATCTCCAACAGTCCCACCAAGTTCGATGATACACGCATCAGGTATGCTATCTTTACCATCTGCTGGTATGTGTGCTACACGTTCAATCCAATCTTGTATTTCATCAGTAATATGGGGGATTACCTGCACGGTCTTGCCAAGATAATCACCCCTTCGCTCAGCCTCAATTACCTTTGANTAAATTTTCCCTGTAGTTAGGTTGTTGTCTCTACCCAAATTTAAATCTAGAAAACGCTCGTAGTTACCCAAATCCAAATCAACTTCTCCACCGTCATCTAAAACGAAAACTTCTCCGTGTTCGAACGGCGACATTGTTCCAGCATCACTATTCAGATATGGATCAATTTTGATTGAGGTAGTTCGTAAGCCGGCACTCTTGAGTAGAACACCAATACTGCTTGCAGTGACGCCTTTTCCGAGTCCAGAGAGGACTCCGCCGCTGACAATTACGTATTTCATCATCTACCAACGGGATTTTTACCACCGATGCCCCCTTAATCAACATATCCGAAAAATCGCTTACTTGGCAAATAATTTTCATACTTTGATAGCGAATTATCAATAGGTGTCTATAATGTCCGAATATTGACGAACATGACTGCTATACCCAGTACTATGATGGCTTGGAAAAAATCCAAGCCAGAATTTGGCGGTTTTGAGCTCGTTGAGTCTGCAGTGCCAACACCCCGCTCCAATGAAGTATTGGTCAAAACGCACTCAACCTCTATTTGTGGAACTGATATTCACATTTGGAAATGGGATGATTGGGCAGCTGAAAATGTGCCAATTGGGACCACAACTGGGCATGAAACCTGCGGCGAAGTAGTGGCGGTTGGAAGCGCAGTGACAACTCATAAAATTGGCGATAAAATAGCAGTTGAATGTCATTTAGCTTGTTGGGCCTGTGATAGATGCGCAGAAGGAAATGCCCATATATGCGAGCGCGGAGAAATTTTCGGCGTTCATTCAGACGGAGCATTTGCTCCATACTTCACAATCCCTGCGGTAAACGCTCGTCATCTACCCGATAACCTGCCGATGGAACTAGCATCGATTCAAGATCCACTTGGTAACGCGATTCATACATTAACCGGCGGACCTGTCAAGGATGCAACAATCGCTATTCACGGCCTTGGACCAATTGGCTTGTTTGCGGTTAACGCAGCAAAAGCAATGGGGGCTAAACTAGTAATTGCGATTGATTGGGATAATCAGACGCGAATGGAGTTAGCCAAGAAACTCGGCGCAGATGTTGTCTTGGGCAAGGATCACGACATCGTTCAAACAATTATGGCTCATACTAACGGCCAGGGTGTGGATAACAGTTGTGAGTTTTCAGGCTCTCCTAATGCACTGTCTAACACAATACATTCTACGAGAATGGGAGGGTATGTCAATGTTCTATCGGTTTATGGTAATAAGATGACAGAAATTCCAATGAACGATATTGTGTTCCGTTACTTACACGTTAAGGGAATAAATGGCCGCAAGATGTGGTCTACCTGGGATAAGATGCATGAATTACTTAGTGAGGAGAAGATCGACATTGATACTTTGGTGACCCATAGAGTATCTTTCGAAGATTATCCTAATGGAGTAGAGTTAGCAATAAGCGGCGATTGCGGCAAAGTAGTGGTAGACTTCTAAGCATCAATCCACTTGTATCTTCTTGCACCTTCTTGAACGCCCGAATCACCTATTTCTACAAGAGCAAACTCACCCTCAGGCTCGACTACGCTGCCGCTTTGCAGGCCTTTGTGGAGGTTTTCGTAGGTGATATGGTCAATAGCAACTCTTCCAGCCAATCGCTCAAACAGGTTCCATCGTGAAACAACCTCTCGCCAATTTGGTGAAACTTTCCCTTCAAACACCTTTGCTTTAGCACCGGAACCATAGCCGCACAAGCCGAACAATTTGTTATCTAGATTGACATTCTCTTCTAAGTCAGACTCAAATGTTGACATTAGAGCTAGGAATATTGAGCCTGTGTATTGATTACCGATTAGACTACTAGCACGCTGGCCCTTTTCGATACGACTGGCGTGAAAATCTAGATATTGAGGGGTTTTAGAAATTGCTCTGCGATAACCATCCATTGCTTTCTCCCATATTTCGATAATAACAGGATCATCAGAATTGTGAGGCTCAGGAGCTGGACCAAGCTGCTTTGCAACCTCTTTCCACATCTCAGTATCTTCTCGATCGTGTCGGAAGACATCAGGAAACATTCTTTTGGCTTGGTAAGCATATGGCAGGTGCATGATTATCCTACTCCATTGTTCAGTAAATCTTTCATCTTCTTCGTGACTGTATCTACCCGACCGTTCCGCTTTTTGGACAAAGTTGTGGAATGCCTGACGAACAGCTTGTTGGTAGCATCGGTTAGAAAATTGCCCATCAAATACTGGCTCATCACGGTGGACACTGACCTTCTCTTCACCGTGGGCAAAAATACCTAATTTTCGCACGGTGGACGCCGGCAAATGGCGAATCATACGTTCAACAATACCTTTCTTAATTGACTGGCCAGCTTCTTGGGCTAAGGTCATTACATTGGTAATTATTGATTTTACNGAGACTTCACGCCTTGGTTTAAAGAAATCATGAACAGGGGTTGTCGAGACTCCGATGATGTCTGGTATTTCCAATAGGCGAGGATTTCTGCGGATTAGAATTGCACCGCCACCAGCACCTTGAGTGTATTCTCCAGCAGATTCTAACGCATATTTTGCGTTGTCAGAGAATATTACAATACCAATTCTTTCATCTTCATCAGTCGAACGAGCAACCCAGTCCAGTGTGTTATGCATTGCATCAACCGCACCAATACAAGCAAATGTCATATCAACGACGTCACAATTGCGGAAGCAATCAGCACCATATCTTTCAGAGTATCTTTGCGTTAGCATATCCACAATATATGTTGCAGTTGGCTTAGCACCATCTAATGCAGATTCAGTGCCTAGATACATTCTTCCAATGTTTCGTGGATTCAGACCGTTACGGTCAATTAGTTTCATTACTGCATTGGCACCCATTGTTGCAGTGTCCTCATGGACATCTGGAATTGACATTGCTTTGAGCCCAAGACCTTTGTTTAACTTACCATAATCTTCACCACGGAGGTCGGCGAAATCCTTCATATCCATGTATAATCTTGGAAAATGAATTGCTACGTCATCTATGCCGACGCACACCGAATTGTTAGAGCCCATCGAATTTCGGATTTTTTTCGAGTATTTGAATACCTGTCTAACAATCCTAGGTGAAATCTGCGTTTTCCTACATTTCATCATCTGGCATGTCTGGCATCTGCATTTCTTGCTTAGCCCACAATACATCATCAATTCGTAGAATTGAAATCGCCACCTCGGTCGCCCCAATTATTGCTTGTTTCACAATCCCCTCTGGCTCTAAAATACCTAATTTAACCATGTCACTAGGAGCACCTGTTGACAAGTCTATACCAATATAGTCCGAATTGGTATTAGTCTGCTTTGCGACGACATCCAATAGCGTGGTTATTGGATCGATGCCGGCATTTTCAGCAAGCACTCTGACTATTACTTCAATTGCATCAGCATACGCTTCTACAGCCAATTGTTCACGGCCTGGGATGGTTTCAGCATACCGTCGCAACCTCCTAGCTAGTGCAACATAAGATGCTCCACCACCGCAAACAACGGACCCATTTTCAACTAATTGGACACATACTCCAAGAGAGTCGTCAAAACATCGCTCTACCTCTCCCACAACATCCACGGTACTAGCTTTAGCGATTATAGTAGCAGCTTTACCATCTCCTTCGACAATCCAGAAATCCTTTCCATCAATTGTGGTATTTTTGCTAACAATAAATGAGCCTAAATCGTTACTAGTTAGACTGTCAACAGAGTTTACAAGAGTTGCATCACAGACCCGAGCGAGCATGTTTAAGTCGCTGCGCGCAACCCTTCTGAAGGCTTGAATGCCATTTTCTGACAGATAATTTTTGATTTCATCATCGATACTCTCGCGACAAGCTAGAACAGTTACACCATGCTCTACTAAATCGTCAACCTGTCTTTTGAGTATGTTTCGCTCTTCTTGTCTAAATGATTCTAGAACCCCGACAGCGGTAACATTCAATTTTAGGTCAGTCGCAACATTGCTTTTTTCTAGTCCGCCATCAATTAGAATTATCTTGCCGCGATTTACTTCTTTATGCATGTCACTGGAAATTCTTTTCTTTGGGATCATTAAACCCCTGAAGACTTTCGAATCCTCTACTTTGCCACCGGTTTGTGAAACCAGCTTTATTTTCGAAATATCAATGGTTGAGTCTACATCGGCAACCATTTGTACGGCATCTAAGGAAACTCTTGCTATTGTTTCCTGCATCGAACTATGACCCTTACCGGCAAGAGATGTTTTAACAACACTACTTTTCATCTTATCATCCGAATCAAATTTGATTTCTGATATGCACTGCAACAAGTATTGCTCAGATTTTCGATAGCCTCTAGCAATTGTTGANGGGTGAATCCCTTGGAGGATCAACTGCCAAGCATTCTGTAGCATTTCGCCAGCAAGAATGACCGTACTCGTAGTACCATCTTTGGCGATTCTATCTTGGGTTGAAGAGGTATTAATCATCATTTTGGCAACAGGATGTTCGACTTTAGCGGTCTCGAGTACTGTAACTCCATCATTGGTTACCAGCGTGCGCCCTTCGTCATCGATTAGTAACTTATCCAAGCCTTTTGGTCCAAGAGTCGATCTTATCGCTTCAGCGAGTGCCATTGCTGCTTGAATATTTTTTTGCAAAGCCTCGCGACCAGTTGAACGAGTGGTATCTTTGAGGATTGGGGCTTCGCTCATGCTGCGCCCACAACCATCTAAGAAATAAGCGCGCCTCAATCCTCGTCTACAACTTCAAAGTCGGCATCAACCACGTCGTCGCCACCAACATCGATATTGCCATCGTCGCCGGAGCCTTCCTGCTCAGCCATTTCTGCAGAAGCGGCCTCATACAGTTTTGCTGAAACACCGTGCATTGCTTCTTCGATCTCTTTGACTTTTGCTTGTATCGCAGCATCATCAATACCATCGATGTCTAGCGGCTTACCATCCTCGTCTTGGACCAGTTTTTCCAATTCATCTAGTCGCTCTTTTACCGGATTCACATCATCATCATCCAACTTATCTGCGGATTCGTCGAGGGTTCTCCTAGTCTGATACAATACCTGGTCTGCCATATTTCGTAGCTCGACCTTGGCCTTTCTCTGCTTGTCTTCTTCAGCAAAATTTTCTGCTTCGGCAATCTTTGCTTGGATTTCGTCTTCGGAAAGCGAGGTTTGCGATTCTATTTTCACAGATTGTTCTTTACCAGTACCCATGTCTTTGGCACTAACATTCACAATGCCATTGGCATCGATATCGAAGGTGACCTCAATTTGTGGCACCCCTCTTGGCGCTGCTGGTATTCCCATTAGAGTAAACTCTCCAAGTGTTACATTATCCTTAGCGAACTCGCGCTCACCTTGCAGAACGTGAATAGTTACTGCAGGCTGGTTATCAGAAGCAGTTGAGTAAATCTCGGAACGACGGGCTGGAATGGTTGTGTTTCTTTCGATCATTGTAGTCATAACTCCGCCAAGGGTCTCAATTCCCAACGTTAGCGGCGTGACATCGAGTAATAGAACATCAGATACACCCTCGTCACCAGCAATAATTCCAGCTTGTAAAGCAGCACCCATGGCAACAGCCTCGTCAGGGTTTATCCCTTTGTATGGAGACTTACCAGCTTCTTTTTCTACAGCCTCTTGAACTGCAGGGACTCTGGTTGAGCCACCGACTAAAATTACTTTATCGACATCTCCTTTCTTTACTCCAGCGTCTTTCATTGCTTGCCTGGTAGGAGTCATGGTTTTCTCGATTAGTTTGGCAATCAAATTCTCAAATTTGGCGCGTGTCAATGTGATGTCAAGGTGCTCTGGCTGACCGTCAACCATCGTAATAAATGGTAGATTTATCTGGGTTTGCTGAGTTCCAGATAATTCGATTTTTGCCTTCTCAGCAGCTTCTTTTAATCTAGACATGGCAGTGAGATCTTTTGAGAGATCGATTCCAGTATCCTTCTTGAATTCTTTTACCAACCAACCAATCACCTGTTCATCAAAATCATCGCCACCTAATTTGTTATTACCTGCAGTAGCCTTAACTTCAATTTGTGGCTGACCATCAACTTGGTATATCTCTAATATTGAAACGTCAAAGGTTCCACCACCTAGATCGTAAACAAGGATAGTCTGGTCATCTTCTTTGTCTACACCGTAGGCCAAAGCGGCCGCAGTTGGCTCGTTNATGATACGCAACACTTCGAGACCGGCAATGCGCCCCGCGTCTTTGGTCGCAGTTCTTTGTGCGTCAGTAAAATATGCTGGACAGGTAATTACCGCTTGCTTTACTTCTGCACCTAAGTATGCTTCAGCATCAGACTTAAGCTTCTGTAGGATGAAGGCAGAAATCTCTTGAGGAGTATATTCCTTATCGTCGATATTGGTATTCCAATCGGTCCCCATNTGACGTTTTACGGACAGCAATGTTCGCTGTGAATTCGTTACCGCTTGGCGTTTCGCTGTGACGCCAATCAATCGTTCTCCACCATCTTTAGCAAAANNNACAACCGAGGGGGTTGTTCTTGCTCCTTCAGCATTAGCTATTACTACCGCTTCACCATTTTCTATGGTTGCCACACAGCTATTTGTCGTTCCTAAATCTATTCCTATTACTTTACTCATTTTTTCACATCCTTTTGTTAAAATATCGGTATTCCACCATCATCTTCATCTTCATCATCACCGAAGTCAACACTAACATCGACAGGTTCTGGAGTTTCATCATCCAAGGCTGAGCCCTGGGGGGTCAATTTTAGAGTTACATCCAAAATTCCGTTAGTTAATGACCAGTTAACAACGTCTTCACACGGGTGTGGCAATTCTATTTTTGCAACCGGCTTTGGTTGTGATGATTTCATTATTTTTAGTAAATTACCATCTCTTATTAGTGATAACTCTACATCATCTTCCTCAATATCTTGCTTCAATGTGAAGTCAACAGTGACACACATATTCCAACCATCAAGATAGATATCATCGACAGGCAGTTTAATTGTGTCATCACTACCAATCTCTAGTTCTGGTGTTTTTATCTCTACAGGAGCAGCATCAACCTGTACATCAACTCCAAGATTGTTTAGGATGTCTTCCATCGATTGTCCGGATTGGAATAACTTACCCAAATTAGATAGATCGAAATTAAAGTTCACATCACCCTTTGCAATTTTCTCCGCATCGAGACCTAAATTTTCAAATTGCGACCTAAATTGCTCCATTAACTTACGAACCTGCTCCTTGCTTAACGACATACCCATGCCCTTGAACATCTCAACCATTTGGTCGATTAAATCATCTTCCCAGTCTCTGTCGCCAACCATTAACTCACCACTACTGAACCATCGGTTACATAGTGCCGAAAGCACCACCATATATGAACTTCACGAATAAATACCCACAATTTAGGTAGCGATTTCGTTTTTTCTACATCGTAAAACACCGATAATAATTATTAGAATAACAGATAATGTTAGAATGTTGGCAATAATCATAGAAGTTGACTCGATTGCAATGCCGTAGATTAGCCACAGGCTTAGAGACAATGCAACGATTCCAAATGTTGGGATTGAAATACCATCATGGCGTTTATGAATCCAAACCCGGCGTATTTGGGGGCCCCAAGCAACAACACCAATTACTCCGGCACTCAAGCCAATAATCTCCAGTAATACACTCATAACTAATCCTGTAAACCGAATCTCTATGATTCCTTTGCTTGTTCAAATCTATTTATTCCACTCGGCTGGAGGTTTGGAAATGTTCAATTCTGCGACCTGGGACCAAGGAATGTTTCTTTTCTCTTTTTCTCCGACTACATGCATAGTCAAAGAAATGCCAAAGGGAAGTTTACACTGGATATTTTTTTTATCAATTATTACTTTCCCCGAAGAAGGCTGTTTATCAAATATTGAGAAGATTGATCTTTTGTGAACAATATCCCCGGTTACCTTTCCGACTCTATTGGAAAAGATTTCATCTATCTCATCTCCCAACCCAAGGCCATACACATCACCTTTGAGCATCAATCCTCCATTTAGGTGTACTTCATCCCATGTATTGAAACCCTCCATTGTTTCAATTAAATCTGAATTCATTTCACCAGGATTAACTTTTTTGAGAATATCTAACATACCCTGTTCATCCACCATTTCAGCAGCCAAATCAGAAGGAATTTTCGGCCATTCAAGACGGTGGTGGGTCATTGCAACAATTACTCTAACCTCAGGCCCATCCACAATACCCAATCTCTCGTTGTGTAATGCTAGTAATAGACGAGATTTCCTTGCAATTCTGTCTGCCACACCATCATGATTGTGCTCTCCTCCTTTATTTCTAGTTTGAATAAATTGGTGTTTTTTATTAATAATAAATGAGCCAGACCAGTGTTTTTGTTCAATAACCAGAATTTGGTTTCCACCAATAATTACCAAGTCAATCTCTCTTCTTCCACCATCAGGGTCAGGAATCCTAACGGATTCATAGATTTTCCAACCATTCTTTTTTCCGGCAGCTCGAGATAATTTTGCTAAACGCATTTCAGCTAATTCTCCAGCCCTATGTATGTCGTCAGGGGGGAAAATTTTTCGTCTTTCTCTCCACCAAGACCATCGTTTCTTCAAAGACATAAATTCACCTAAGCAGCTCTGCTACACTCTCAACAATCAGTCCAGGGTTTTCATCAGCATTATCTTCGATATTTTCTAAGTCGTTCAAAGTTGCCTCACCTGATAAAACCAAGACTCCTAAACACCCAGCCCTGTTCGCCATAGCGATGTCAGTATACAATCTATCTCCAACCATTGCACAACGAGATGGTTGTAATCCTAATTCCTCAATTTTATGTAGAATCATTCCAGGATTTGGTTTACCTGTGATGTGAACAGGATCGACTCCAGTAGTAGTTTTGAACATAGACAAATATGCGCCCACATCAGGCAACCCCCCTTGTGGCGACGGGCAAACCAAATCTGGATGACTCGCAACTAATGGCACTCCTGAGTGTAGATGAATACTAGCGATGGAAATTTTTTCATAGTTAATTTCAGTATCATAGCCAAGAACTACAAATTGAGGGTTTTCGCTATTTGTAGAGATGCCAACATCTTCTAACATCTCTTTCATTCCACCGGTTCCAACTAACCATGTATCTGTAACATTATTATTATCAAGCCAAGATAGCAAGTCATGGGTAGACAACAGAACATCTTCAGCAGTAGCGGGAATTCCTAAACTATTCAACTTCAACAGATATTGCTTGACCGATCTGCTCGAATTGTTTGATAGAAAAAAACGCCTGATTCCTCTTTCTTTACATCTTTCAAGAAATTCCAATGCACCAGGAATTAATTCACCACCGAGATATATCGTACCATCCAAATCGAGAAAAACAGCGTCAATATCATCTAAATTTTTATTCATATTATCACCTAAAACATCAAGGTTTTGAACATAAACCATGGGGAGTGTAAATTTTCTTGAGCTTCTTTACTGGCAATCATTTCAGTCATCATTTCTTGTAAAGCAGGCTTTTTACTTGCTTTCCCAACGAACCAATTTAGTAACCATTTACGACGACTAAGTTTTTGCATATTATAGGAATTTTTCAATTCAGGTCCAAGCGCCTTCCACAATTCATCTTGATATTGCTGGTGAGGTAATTTTTCTATTATATGTCGTGCAGCTAATTCTCCGCTAACTAATGCATTACCAACACCTTCTCCAGAAAAAGGGTCTACAAGCGATGCTGCATCTCCGACTAATCTAATTCCATTCATGGTATTTCTACGAGGTTGTAATTTTGTTTTCTTACGTGGAGATCCGAATGGCAATTGCCATCCTTTAGCACTACCTGGTATCATTTCTGCTTCGCTAAATCGTTCTTTGAATAAGGGGTGATTTGCTATTACATCTTTTTGCATAGCTTTTAATTTCTTTTTTTGTTTATCCATGAGGCTCATCACCATTCCAATACCAACATTTACCACGCCTTCTGAAACAGGGAATAACCAGAAATATCCTGGAACAACTGAGTCTACGAAATGAATTTCAATGTCTCCAACGTTTTCTGTACATCCTTTGACATTCTTCCAATACTCTCTGTATCCTCCACAATAGTGAGTTCTATCAACCATATTTTCTTCATAACTTTCTTCAACCAATGACTTAGCAACAGGACACCTATATCCTCCTGCACCAATGATTTCTTTTGAGAAGAATGTCATTTCTTTACCATTACGCCCGCCAATCTTTACAATTATGCCAGACGCATGCCGCTCATCCCCGCTCCCCTTTCCGGGGTCTTGGCCACCCTTTCCGTCATCAAACAGAACGGTTTTGACATCCCCGTCTTGAATAATTGAACCGCCAGATTCGCGAACAAGTTTTTGACATTCATCAAATAATAAATGGTCGAATTGAATCCTCGGTAGAGAATATCCCGCCTCCATCTTTTCAACTTCCTCTTCGGGCAAAGCCACTCTAACAGTATGCCCTTTAGGGGAAGAAAATTTGATTCCAGTAACTCTGAAGTGGGGCGTCATTTCTAGTTTGGATTTAACACCTAAATTTTTGACATGGCTTAGAGATTTACCACCAACCGCATCCCCGCAAACCTTGTCTCTTGGCCAAACTCCTTTTTCAATCAAAAGAACTCTTTTTCCACCTTTGGCAAGATATCCGGCAGCAGATGAACCCCCAGGTCCACCACCTACCACAATAGCATCAAACTCGCTACCATCTACAGGTATCTCACCGGTCTCGATAGGCATCTCCCATGAATGCAGTTGACTAGCCATGATTAACCCAGAAAGCACACGCCTCTTGAGGCTTCGCGTCAAACACCCAATCAAAAACCCAAATTAGGACCATTATAATCATGCGGTGAATTGTTCTGGATTAGATATGGGCGAGATGGAATCATCACTCGATGGAACCGATTTTCTCGCTGCTAAGGTGTCAAGTAGTCAAAGGAAAAAAGCGATTTATGCATTATTGGCCGTTACTTTGGTTTGGGGTGCAACGTTTATTTGGATGAAACAGGCATTGGAAAATTTAGAAGACGAGAAAATAAATTTTGGTAAGAATGCGGTTGTTGCCACTCTTGTTGCAGCGAGATTTGCTATCGCATCAGTAGTAATGGTTGTTTTTTTCTCAAATGCAAGAAACGCACTTCGCGATAAGGTATTTTGGGAAGACGGATTAGTTTTAGGAGTGCTAATGTTCTTGGCCTACTTTTCACAAATGGTGGGTTTGGATGATATTGATCCTTCAGTATCTGCTTTCTTAACATCTCTTTATGTTGTTTTTACCGCTATTATTACGACTGTCATGGCAAAAAAGAGGCCTACCAGGATACTAATTTGTGGAGTATTGTTGGCAACATTCGGAGCCGGATTCATCGAAGGCCCCCCACATGTATCATGGGGGCTTGGTGAGGTTCTAACAGTTATTTGTGCAGCTCTATTCGCCCTTCACATTATCTTCACGCAAAAAATAACTTTACTCAGAGACCCGATAGGGGTATCAACGACATCATTTTTTGTGGTAACCATTTGTTCGATATTGATGGTTTTTGTTTTAGGAGATGGGTGGGATTTTGATCAATGGGGGCTAGTATTATCAGAAGGAGTTCTTATTCCAGTATTATTACTTGGTTTGGGCGGGACTTTTTTCTGTTTATTGCTGCTGAACTTATTCCAAAGATATCTTCACCCTGTACAAGCAGCTATAATTTATGCCCTTGAACCTGTATGGGCTACTACAATAGCGTTAACTCTAGGAATGATAGATTGGAGCGTTTGGATAATTATCGGCGGAGGTGCTCTATTCATTGGCAATATTATCGTCGAAGCATTTGGTAGCGCAGATAATCACACAGAGCAGGATTAAATTACAAGCGCATCGTTCAAAGCCCTCCTATCCTTAGACCTAATTGGGCGAGAAGATGTCAGAAGAATCAAACGATAATTTTGAGGGCTTTGGAAGTAAGGCTGTTCATTCAGGAACTAAGCATATCGGAGACGCAGTAAACACTCCAATTTTTCAATCTTCAACATATAAATTAACAGATGAAAGATATGCTGGATGGGCCGCAGGCGCTCACCACACACTTCTCTATACTCGAATTACATCTGTAAATGCTGAAGCGGTCTGTGATAAGTTACGTGCTTTAGAAGGCGGCGAAGATGCCGAAGTATTTGCATCAGGGATGGCCGCCATCTCAACTACACTGATGACATTTCTTTCCTCGGGAGACCACATCGTCGCATCAACTGACGTGTATGGAGGAACGTATGGGCTTTTGACTGAGGAAATGCCAAGATTCGGTATAGAGGTTTCAATGGCAGATATGACAGACCCATCTTCATATGAAGCCGCCATTCAACCAAATACTAAGATACTCTATATTGAGACATTAACAAACCCAGTTTTGAAAGTATGTGATATCGAAGCAATGACCGCAATTGCCAAGAAGCACAACCTTTTGTGTATTATTGACAATACTTTTACTTCACCGTGGGGCTGTCAGCCATTGAAAATGGGGGCTGATTTGGTAATTCATTCAACCACAAAATATCTCGGTGGCCATTCAGATATTATCGGCGGAGCAGTTGTTGGCTCAAGAGAGCACATTGAGAATATTTTTCATCGTAAAGTTCACTTTGGAGGTAGTGCTGACCCACATAATTGCTATTTATTAGAAAGAGGAATGAGAACACTACACGTTAGAATGCCAAAAATTTGTTCTAATGCAGCAGAACTTGCTAAGCGTTTAGAAGCACACCCACTGATTGAAAAAGTCAATCACCCATCACTAAAATCTCATAGTGATTATGAAGTCGCTCAGAGGATAATGCCTAGGGGTACTGGCATGATTGGTTTTGTAGTAAAAGGAGGAGATCAAGCAGCACTTTCTTTCATGAGAGGACTTACAATGATTTACGAAGCAACCAGTCTAGGTGGTGTTGAATCATTAGTAGAATGTCCATTCAATTCTAGTCACATGATGATACCAGAAGATGTTCGACATGCCGCAGGGTTAGTTCCCGGATATGTTAGAATGAGTATTGGAATTGAAGACATTGAAGACTTATGGGCTGATATCGAAAGAGGGTTTAATAATCTAAAATAATCAATTCTCACCAATATCTCGACGCAATCGAGATATTGCTTCATCCCATGATTTTTTCATAATTGATACATCACTGTCCTCACAGGAAAGAAGGTTTTCTCCTGAAACTACCAATTCTTTGGTAGCAGCCAACCAAGCACTTGCTCGATTTCTAGCATCCCCGTCAAAATGCCATTCTTGCCCAGTAGACCGCCCAACTGCTAGTAACCAAGCCCACGAAGCCGCCGCTTTATCTATCGAATCATGCCTAGCGGTCGCAATTCTTTCCGCTTTACCCAATCCTTCCATCAAACCAATTCTTACCAAGTCATGGATGTGCCCTGTAGCACCATCTATTTCCCCATCAAGATTACAAAATAGTATATTATCTTTTATATTTGTAATT
>FUFK010070615.1_pt1 | contig 17386 bp, 18 predicted proteins | sample 1021851 | NCBI WGS metagenome assembly FUFK01 (sample SAMEA51879418, study PRJEB19060) | metagenome | reverse complement strand
AAGAGCAGATATTTCAACTCTTGGTCAAGTAGGTGCAGCACAACAAGCACAAAGACAAGCGGTGCTAGATGCACAGAGACAAGCAGCAAGGACCGCGGCTTATGAACCATTAGAGAGATTAGGATTCTTTGGTCAAGGTGTAACTGGATTAATGGGTGGTTATCCTGCACAATATCAATTTAGTGCAACACCACCAGCATCACCACTACAAACTGCATTAGGTTTAGGCACAGGACTAGCAGGAATATTCGGAGCATTGAAATAAAATGATGAACCGTATTTTTAAAAGACCTATGTTTAGAATGGGAGGTCGAAGTGATGATGGTATTATGTCTGTTAGACGTAAACATCAAGAGGGTGGAATAACTACTACTCTTCCAGAAGACGATGGATTAGAATACAAATTCAGTGAAACACCTATTGCAAAAGCAGGAGAAGGGCTCGTAGCTTATGGACCTAACGCAGCTTTGGCTGGCATATTAGATTTTGTTAATGTTCCATTAAATACTTTAGGACGTGCATTTGGATATAACCCAGGTTTTTCAGGAACTAAACAAATGGATTTATTAACTGGTGGTAGATTTAGTGAGTTCACTGGATATGATCCCGACGTGGCATATTTCTTTGGACCAACTTCTGCTAAAAGAGGATTTACCACACCATCAATGCAAAAAAAAGAAACTGTTAATAGATTACCTGTAAAAACAGACAAGAAAAAAGTTCCACGAGATCCAGAAAAAGATTTATTAGATATATATAAAGAAAATAAAGGTGTGATAGATCAAATCATGGGTAACTCTGATGAGTCTACAAAACGAGATTTATATTTACAATTAGCTAGATTTGGAGCAGGTCTTGCTGCACAACCAGGAGGCGACTTAGTTGGAGCAATAGGAAGAGCTGCTGAAAAACCATTAGAGGGTGTTGGTGAAGCATTAGCTGAAAAGAGAAAAATGGAAAAAGATATTAAGATGCTTGCTTTACAAAAATCATTTGATGACATGAAAGATCCAGAACAAATTAAATTTGTTAAAGCTATTCAAAGAGAGTATCAATTACCTACTTTTAAAGAAGCATATGATTTAGTTACAAAATCTAGAAAAAGTTCTGCGGATGTAGCTCAAGAAAATAAATACTATAGAGAAGTAGGAGATGCAATGGGAGTTAGTTCTGAAGGTTTTAGAAGAGCTATGAACGATCTTGATGATAGAGGACTTGGAGATCTTGTAGGTGAGTTTACAAGAAAAGATGCTAAACTTCCAAATAATTGGAAAGAAGGTCCTAATGGAGAGTATTACGTTAGACCAAACGGTAAACCTGTAAGAGTTGTTGATGGAAAATTATATGTACCAGGAGATGATGAGTTTACTATGGTAGTAACAGAAACTAAACAAAAGTAGGAGGTACCAATGCCTATTTCTGAAGCAGAAGCTTTCGGGCCTACATTATCAGCAAAAAGAAAAAAATCAGAAGAAACTGGATTTATTGAATCAGCTTTGGCTGGTGTTGCAACTGGTCTTATTAATATACCAAAAGGGTTCATATCTTTAGGTGCAGAGTTGCTTGATTTATTTGGTGATACAGATTTAGCAACAGGTGTTGAAAAATTTTTTGATGATCTTAATCCGTTTGATGATGAAGCTGAAGCACGAACTGTTGGTAAAATTACGACAGCATTAACACAGATAGGTATACCTGCATTTCAAGGTGCAAAGATAGGTATGGGTTTAGCTAAAAAAGCAATAGACGCTAGAAAAGCAGGAAACTATGCTGAGTTAAGTAGATTTGGAAAAATAATAAACAATGTTAAAAACTCTCAATTAGCTGGCGGTATCGGTGGTGCTGCAGTTGGTGAGGCTATTGTTTCAGATGAAGATATAGGAACACTAGGAGACATGCTTCAAGGTACATCACTAGAGCCACTTGCGATTACCATGATGGACAGAGATAAAAAAGAAGGTAGAGAGGAAGCTTTTCGTAGATTAACGAACAGAGTTAAATTTGGAATAGATGGATCAGTATTTAATTTAGGTATAGCTGGTGCCGCTAAAGGTATTAATGCTTTAAGACGACCCGATAAATTAGGTTTATTAAAATATACAGAGGGAACTGGTTTTAGTGGTGGTATAAAAGAATTATATGAAAGATATATAAAATTTGGTTTTGCTCAAGCAGGTATGTTAGATGAACTAACGGCTGAAACAGCTAGACGATCTGGAGATGTGGCAGAGTCAATTAAGTTTGATGCAGGCATGGATGTTAATGATTTATTTGATACTGTAAAAGAAATAGTTCCTGGTATTACAAAAGATAGTGTTATTAAAAATGAAGAGGAAATATTAAAAAGAATTCAAAAAATAATGCAGCCCATACCTGGTAAGAAAGCAGCAAATATTACAGCTGAAAAATTACCTGATTTAATAGAGGCTAAATCAGGTTTAAAAAATAATGCTAGAAAAGCCCTAGAGTTTGCAGAAACAAAAGAGGGTTATAGAAGACTATTAACAAAAGAAGGACCTGATGGATTATTTACAGCAGGTGATTATGAAATAGTTAAAGGTGGTGAGTTTGATAAACTTTTAAAAGATGTTGAAAATACTGTGGGTGGCAACAAAGGTAGACGAGTTTCAACAGAATTAAAAAATTTAATCATAAAAATGAGAAATGGTGTTGATAACATGACAGGAAAAATTTTAAATAAAAATTTACAGAAGGATATGTCTATAAAACTTCAAAGTGAGTTAGGTAATTATTTAACGGCAGATTATGATTATTTTAATAAAACAGCATTTTCATTTTTTAGAACAAGCGATGCAGCGGCAGCTCAAAAACAAGAAGCAATGAAATATTATATGACTGCAAAACTTACAGAAGAGTCTGCTAAATTAAGAGTTCCTATAGCTACATTAAAACAAAACGCTGATTTTATGAATAAAGTTGCAAAAGATGGTGAAGAATTAATAGCAAAATATTTAACAGCTAAAAATATAGATGATCCAGTAATTGATCTTGCAAGACAAGATAAAAAAAATATTCAAGAACTTTTAGTTGATAAGCCTAGAGACTTATCAGGTAAAGTAGATAAAGCTGCAGCTAAATTAGAGGACCAAGTAATTAAAGCTAACCCTGAAGTTTTAAAAGGTAAAAAATTAAATGAGTTTGAAGAAATAATATATGGAAGAATATTAGATCCTAAACATACTTATCTTTCTAGTATAACTAAAATGGCAACATTAAATTCTACTTTAGAGCTTATGGAAGATGTAGGTAGAATAGGCTCTAGAAAATTTTTAAAAGATGGAACAACCTTAAATCCTGGTAGATATATATTTGGTGATGGCACTGATGAAGGGGCTATAAGAGAATTGTTAAATATTCCTGAAGTTAGAAAACCAGATGGAAGTCTTACACCACTTACTCCACAACAAACTGCTGAAGGAATGGCTATATTAAATGACCCTAAACAGTTTAAAAAAGTAGAAGCATTAAAAGATAAAAATTTAATAGGTTTACTTCCTTTAGAAAATAAATATGTAAGAGCGCCTTTTTATGATGACATATTTCAAACAACAGCACAGTTTTTAAATACTAATAAAATTGGCACAATATATAAATATGGAGTATTAGCCCCAAAAGCCATATCACAAATAACAAAAACAATTTTATCACCTATAACACACGCTAGAAACTTAATAAGTGCTGGTGCTTTTGCTGCAGCTAATGGCGCAATTGTTCCAACAGGAACAGATTTTACTTCTTTACTCCCTAAATCTTTAGGTGGAGATATTTTTGAAGCGGGAAGACTTATAGATCCTAAAACAAAACAAGGTGTTGGTTTATTTGAAACTGCAAAAAGAATTACGTATGGCAGAATAAGAGGAACTATGAATCGTCAAGATAGAGATTTGTATGAAAGACTATTAAAAGTTGGATTAGTAAGAACAAATCCAATAACAGGAGAGTTAGATAGATTAAGTCAAGATTTTTATAAAAATACTTTTGTTGATCCTGATCAAACATTGTCAAAAACATTTAGAGGTTTTTCTAATTTAGCTCAAAAAAGCAAAAGAATTTATAGTAAATTTCAAGACGCATATGTTGCAGAGGATGATTTTTGGAAAACAATTACATGGGGCTTAGAACGTAATCGTTATGAGGATATATTTGCAAAACAAGGGGTTACATCTACAAACTTTAAAAAAATATTAGATGGGGTAGATACAGGTCTTTCAAAAGAATTAACTGATTATATTAGACAAGGTGTTAAAAGAAATTATGATCCTATAGGCGGCACATATATTGGAAGCTTTGATGATTTCTTAGACGAGTTTGCAGCTAACCTTTCTCGTAATTTAGTTCCTAACTATGCATATATTGGAAGAGCTGGTAAAGCTTTACGTCTATCACCGTTTGGTAACTTTATTGCATTTCCATTAGAAATATTAAGAACAGGATCTAACATTATAGAACAAGGTATCAAAGAAAGAGCAACTGGTATACCTGAACTTGTATCATTAGGTAATAGAAGATTAATAAGTTTTGGTTTAACCGTGGGTGGTATTCCAAAAATTGCACAAGAGTCTTTTAAAGCTATGCATGATGTAGATAATGAAGAGATGGAGGCATTAAGAAGAATAGTTCCTGAGTGGTCTAAAAACTCTACGCTATTACCTATGGGTAGAGATAAAAATGGTTATTTAAAATATGTAGATTTTAGTTATTCTAATGCGTACGATGTTTTAATTAGACCTTTTAACACTGTATTAAATGCAATATCAGAAGGTAAAAATGATGAAACATCTTTAAAACAAGCTTTAGGGGAAGGATTACAAGAAGCTTCTGTTGAATTATTAAAACCATTTACAGAAGAATCAATTTTTACAGAAGCTTTGGTAGACTCAACTATAAGAAGAGGTATAGGTAGAGACGGTAGAAGAGTGTGGTCTGATGCAGATGATCCATTTGTTAAAATAGCAAAAGGTTTTGGACATGTAGCTAAAGCTTTTGAACCAGGCTCTTATAGACAAATTCAAAGATTGGGTAATAGTTTGTTAGGTAGAACCGATCCTGATTATGGAAGAGAGTATAATTTATTTGATGAATTACCAGGACTAGCTGGTTTTGGTATAAAACAATCTGATCCAGAAAGATCTTTAGTCTACAAAACATCTGAGTTTGGATCTAATTTAAAGAAAAGTGAAAACTTATTTACCACACCTTTATTAAGAGGAGGTAGAATAAGACCTAAAGATATTATTAATGGTTATCAATACTCAGAACAAGCAAGATTTCAAGTGTTAAAAAAAATGGCAAAAGATATTGATGCTATGAGAGAGCTTGGTATGCCTGATTATAAAATTAAAAGAGAATTAAAAAAAAGAAAAGGTATATCTAAACAAGTTATATCAGATTTGATGATGGGTGTTTATACTCCTAAAAGACCTTCTGATTTCTTTATAAAAAGAACTGGAGAAATAAATAGAGATTTAAATAACAAAGAGGGTAATAATATTCCTAATCCATACATAGAGGCACTACCCGCACTTAATAGAATAATAAATAGAAATAGACGAAAAGATTTATTAGGTGAAAATTTAAATATGTCAGATTTTATATTTAGTGACGTACGACAACCAAGTATTACAACACCACCCGTAAATACTGTGCCAATAAGTCCGCAAATAACAAGCGCTACTAATCAAAATGTTGGCTTGAGTTTGCCAGCTAATTTTGCTAGTTTATCTACAGCAGACAAACTAAAAACTTTAAACGATTTAGGAATAAGGATTGGGTAACCATGGCAATAGACCCTAAAACAACAAGAGAACACATTGTAGCCTTATATGGATACATAACAGGGCTACGAAAAGACATTTCGCAGATTAAAAATAATCACTTAAAACACATACACGAAGATGTCGAGAAGTTGGGTGGCAAGATAGACAAGATCTATTGGGTTCTCTTAGCAGCAGCGGGATCTGCTGTGCTCTTTGCACTAGGAATATTATTTAACTAATGAATCTTTCACGTAATTTCACCCTCTCAGAGCTTATCAAAAGCGACACTGCTATACGTAAGGGCATTAATAATAACCCTAACGCAGAACAAATAGAAAAATTAAAAGGTCTGTGTGAAAATATTTTACAGCCAGTACGTGACCATTTCGGCAGAGTAAAAGTGACTAGCGGATTTCGTAGTGTAGATTTATGTCTTGCTATTGGTAGTTCTGCAAATTCACAGCACGCCAAAGCTGAAGCCGCCGACTTCGAATTTCCAGGTGTAGATAATGCAGAGCTTGCAGATTGGATATATAAGAACCTTGAGCCAGATCAATTGATCCTCGAGTATTACACTCCTGGCGAGCCCAATTCGGGCTGGATCCACTGTAGCTGGATACCTGAAGGCAGACGTGCACAATTTATGCACGCTTATAGATTTGATGGTAAAACAAAATATAAACCAGTAACAGGTTCAGCTAAAGACTTAGTTTAAATCCAAGCTTTTAATTCTTCACCCATAATCTGAGTAGCAATATTAACTTTTTCTTTTAAAGCTTTAACAATTCTTTCATCAACAGTTTTCTCACACATAATATCTATGTAAGTCATCGGATATTTTTGTCCTATCCTATCTATTCTTGCTTCAGACTGTTGTCTTTTTTCCAAGTCATAACCATTAGAATAATATATCATGGTAGAAGCGGCAGTTAATGTAATACCATAACCACCTGTTTGAGTAGTACCGATAAAGAATCTGCATTCCGGATTATTTTGGAATTTTTCAATATTTTTTTGACGGTCGGCCATAGGGGTTAAACCGTAATAATCGACAAAACTATTTTCGCCAAACTTTTTTGATATCTCCCTTAAAATCCTATGTACATCTCGTTGCCAATGTGCCCATATAACTACTTTTCCCTCTATTTCTTCTAATACGTCCATTAATTCAGGAAGCCTATTTGATGGAACTTCTTGAAACGTACCATCATCAGCCGTAAAGTGACCACAAGTAATTTGCTGTAATCTCATTAATTGAGTAAGTACGGTGGCTGTACTCATCATCTTACCGTTCATCTGCGCAAGTGCTAAAACTTTCATTTGTTTATATAATTTAACTTGATCTGGGGTTAATTGGACCGTTCTTTTTATATATGTCTTTTCTGGTAGGTCTAAGCAGTCATCTTTTAAAACTCTATGTGAAAAAGGTTTTAGTTTTTCGGATAATTCACCTAAATTTTGATATCCCACTACTACTTGAGTAGAGTGGCTAGGAAGATTCATAGTTCTCATCACTGCATATCGAGTTCTAAATGAATAATAAGAAACATGGCCTAATAATTCTTTTTTAAGAAATTCACACTGTTTATATAGATCTAGTGGAGATTTAGTTACGGGAGATCCAGTTAAAATTCGTCTATACAATGCATAACTACCTAAAGAACAAATATGTCTTGTTCTTTTAGCATCTGGGTTTTTAATAGTTGTAGATTCATCAATTGCCATCATGGTTCTATGACAACGTAAAAATTTAGCTGCAAATTCTACACCCTTTTTAGTTGAAAAAGCCTCTACATTCATAACTAAAATATGGAGATCTTCCCCAGGTACAAAAAGTTTATCTAATTCTTTTTGTTGTTTTTTATTGATCATAGCTTGCCATAAAACATCAGTATGTTCTACATGGTCTGGCATGTGTGTTGGTATTTCTTGTTCATACCACGTTTTAACAACACCTTTTGGTGCCACAATTAGAACACCATTGATATTGCCTTTGTCATATAACATAGCAATGTTATCTATCAGTACTTTTGATTTACCTGTACCCATTTCCATAAAATAGGCAAAGTACGACTTATCCCAAGAAAGCTCTAGCGCTTTTAATTGATGAGCATAAGGCTCTGTCTTAAATTTGTAATGCATAATATTTTTTTCTTTCTGTATTGACTTTAATATAAACATCTTTATATTGTTTGTCAATGTCAGAAAGTATAAAATATGAAAGTATAGTAAGTAATTATAAACCAAAAGTTTATGTCTTGCAGGAATTACCAGGCACAAGAGCTGGTTCTCCTAAAATAAATATTATGAGTGCTTCTAAGTTTGGAGAATTTAAATTTCTTCTACCCGAATTTTCTCAAATTATATTTTCTCCTGGACCATTAATTTTTAAATTAAGAAATCTTTTAAAAAATTATACAACAAAAGATTATTTATTATTAACTGGTGATCCAGCGATTATAGGAGTAGCATGTTCTATAGTTTCTGAATTTACAAATGGAAAATACAATTTATTAAAATGGGATAAACAAGATAGAATTTATTATCCTATTGCAATTAATTTAAACGAGAAAGGAAAAACAGATGAATAGTATTGACTTTGAACAAGACCAACGTGCAGATTTAGATGGCGCAAATGACGCTAATAAATTATCTGATCAAGTTGTAAAACTACAAAAGTTAGAGGATGAACTTCTAGCTAAAGAAGAAGAACTAAAAGAACTTAAAAGAAAAGTAGAATTAGTTTCGGGAGAGGTTATTCCTACAATGATGCAGGAAATGAACATCTCTACATTAAAATTAGCAGACGGAACTTCAGTAGAAGTAAAACCCGTCTATGGTGCTTCCATTCCTACCAAGAGTAAGGATGAAGCATTTAAATGGCTTCGAGATAACGGCCTAGGTGATTTGATTAAAAATGAAGTCACTGTTGCCTTTGGTCGTGACGAAGATAACAAGGCACAGCAATATGCTGTCCTTGCGCAAGGTCAAGGGTANCAACCCGTCCAGAAATTAAAGGTTGAACCAATGACACTTAAAGCACTAGTCCGTGAGCGTATCGAGTCTGGACAAGATATGCCAACGGACTTGTTTAACGTGTTCGCAGGAAACCGAACAAAAATAACAAGGAGTAAATAAACATGAACAAAGAAACGGGAATACAGAAAAAAACTGAAGCCGGTCTTCCTTCAAATATATTTGAAAAAGATGCTGGCGTTGGTTTAGGTAAGTTAGGTCAAGAAGACTTAGCTCTGCCTTTTTTAAAAATCCTTGGACAACTATCTCCAGAGACAAACAAAAGAGATGGTAAATATGTCGAAGGTGCAGAGCCTGGAATGATTTTCAACTCTGTAACAAACGAGTTGTATGACGGAGAGAAAGGTATCAATGTGATACCTTGTTTTTACAAACTCGAATATGTTGAATGGAAAGACAGAGGCGAAGGTCCTGGAGCACCAGTAGCTGTCCACTCATCAACATCCGACATCATTAGTAAAACAAAACCTGATGCAAACTACAAAGATAGATTACCGAACGGTAACTATGTAGAGAAGACTGCGAATCATTTTGTTATTGTTACTGATAAAACACCATGCACTGCTTTGATTTCAATGAAATCAACTCAACTAAAAGTTAGTAGAGCGTGGAACTCAATGATGGCAGGTATAAAACTGAAAGGTCAGTCAGGGTTATTTACCCCAGCTTCTTTCAGCCACTTATATAATCTTAAAACCACACAAATGAAGAATGATAAAGGTACATGGTTTGGTTGGAAGGTTAACAAAGTTGGACCTGTATCGGATCAAGCGCTGTATCAACAAGCAAAAGCTTTTTCTGAAAACATTTCTAAAGGTAATGTGAAAGCAAAACACGGCGGAGATGTTGAAAAAGAAAAGGATTCTATAATTTAGATATAACCGTGAGGTTATAGTTTGGGGCGCTGATGGGAGACTGGACGCGCCCCTCTCTTAATTATTTATGGAATTACTTTTTGCAAAATATTTTGCTGGCTATAATCTTGCTTATGGGCAGGCTGACATGTCTCGATTGGAAATCGATCCCATTACCAAGAAACATAAACCAACTTATCGTTGGAACGATGAGGAAGCTACTGCAGATATATACAAGCAACATTTAACAGGAGAAAAATCTATTGGCATCCAACCTTGTAATGAGTCAGGACTCGCAAGGTTTGGTGTCATTGATGTAGATTTTAAAGACTATAAAAATTACGATAGAAAAAAATTTGTAGAGATAATACAAAACAACAATCTTCCTTTAATACCTGTGTTATCTAAAAGTGGTGGCATACATTTATATTTATTTTTANATACTTTTATTAGTGCAGTAATTATTAGATCTTTTTTAAGCAACCTACTACCTCTATTCAAATTAAAACACGACACTGAAATATTTCCTAAACAAACTAAATTAGTAAAAGATTCTGAAACAGGAAAAATTAACAAAGGTAACTTCATTAATTTACCTTATTTTAAAAAACAAGAAAGAAAAGCAATTAATACTGACGGTACAGAATTTAGTTATGAAGAATTTATAAAAGTTATAGAAGCTAATTTAGTAAAAGAAGAAGACATTAAAAAGATAACAAACAAAATCGAAGCTGAAACCATGGATGGTGTTGATGATATTTTTAAAGATGGTCCACCGTGTTTGGCAGCATTATCCAAAGTAGCGAAGAACGATGACTTTGATGGTAAAGATAGATTTTTATATAACTACCATGTTTTTGTTAAAGCAAAATATGAAGACAACTGGGAGCAGATGGTTATGGATGCACCAGTAAAATTTTTCTCTGGTGCTAATGCACATGCATGGGACAANCAAAAANTAAAAGCAAAACTAAAATCATGGAGAGAATCNTACAAAGGCTACACTTGCACTCANAGNCCCATCAATGATTTTTGTAAAAAAGGTATTTGTGTCAAAAGAAAGTTCGGTGTCTTACATGGATCTAAAGGAAGTTATCCTGTCTTAACTAATTTAATTAAAGTAGATCTTGAACCAGAAGCTGAGTATACATTTGATGTTACTCTACCAGATGGTGTTGATACAAGAACAGTTCATTGTAAAACTGTGGAACATGTTAATGATCAAAGGAAAAGAAGAAATGCTATATCTAAGTATGCAGGTTTTCCACCACCAATAATCAAAGGTGCAGATGATCAACAAGTATTAGAAGATCTATATAGAACACTAACAGTTCAAGACCCACCAATAGGAACAACACCAAAAGAAAAATTACACGATCAACTACATCAAAAGATAAACGGAGCAAGAGCACAAAACGACGTAAGTTTTAAATCTGGCGGTGTATTAATTGATGGAGAGTTTGCTTATTTTAAATTTGTTAATTTCTACAATAAATTAAAATCTAATGGTTGGAAATATCCAGAGGATAAAACAGGTATCATGATACAAGAATATTTTGAAAAATGTGATGTTGAATTCATAGAAGAGAAAAGATTTCCATCACAGAAAAAAGGTGAGTACAACACACCTACCAAACATCTACTAAAAATATCCACCAAAAAGTTTGAACAGATTAAAATTTTACATAACAAAATTAATTATGACAAAGAAATAATATGATTAGAAAAATATTAGGACCACCAGGTACAGGTAAAACAACTAAGCTACTGCACTATGTAAGAACATTAGTTAAGTTTGGCACACCGCTACATCGCATAGGTTATTTTGCTTTTACTAAAAAAGCTGCGGGTGAAGCTAAAGGTAGAATGTTAGATAAACATCCAGAATTAGAAGACAAGGATCTTCCTTACTTTCAAACACTACATTCATTTGCGTTTAATCTTTTAGGCATGAAGAAAAGTAATGTTATGCAAGATGAAGATTACGAAGCCATTGGTAGAGAGGTTGGCATTGAAGTATCCATTTATTCTAATGGTGAGGAAACAACAGGTTTTCTAGACTCTGACTCAGAGTATTTTAAATTAATATCTGCAGCTAGAGTTAAGAATTTGTCAATTGAAGATGAGTTTAATACAGGTATGTACTCAGAAGATTTAGATTTTGAAACTTTGAAAATACTGAAGTTAGAATTAGAAAANAGAAAACAAGCATTTAAATTAGTTGATTTTACAGACATGATTGAAAGGTTTGTTGAATCAAATCTTTGTCCTAATTTTGATGTAGTGTTTATTGATGAAGCACAAGATCTGTCGCCCATACAGTGGAAAATGTTTGATGTTCTCAAGAAAAATTCCAAACATGTTATATTAGCGGGAGATGATGATCAAGCTATTTTTGGTTGGGCTGGTGCTGACGTAGAAAGATTTCAAAAAGAACCTGCTAAAAATAAAGTTTTACCAAAATCATATCGTGTTCCAAAATCTATACAAACCTTAGCAAATAAAATTTTAGATAGAATACCTGACGAGAGAAGAATTAAAAAAACTTGGCAACCAAGAAAAGAAGAAGGTAATGTTTACCCTGAAGTATTCTCATTAGAAGAAGTTCCTTTACAAGAAGGTAACTGGTTAGTGATTGCTAGAACAAATAGAAAATTATTAGACACCATACCTGCTTTAAAATCTATGGGTATTTACTATGAGTATAAACAAAGGAAAAGTTTTTCAAAAAAATTATATAAAGCAATTACAAATTGGACTCGTTGGACCAAAGGAGAAGCACTAACACCACCAGAAGTTAGNGATATATTTGAATATACGGCAGATAAATTTCATATTGATGAACATAAAACATACAAGATGTCTGATTTTAAATTAATCGGGACAGCAAGGTGGTTTGAAAGTTTTCAAATAGATCTTGATGATAGTTTATATATAAGAAAGATGTTGGAAAGAGGAGAACTCTTGAGTAGAGAAGCAAGAGTAAAATTATCTACAATTCACACAGCAAAAGGTGGGGAGGCAGATAACGTATTATTAATTCTAGATAGCTCTAAACGTACTTTAGAATCATTACAAAGAAGCTTTGAGAAACAAGATGAAGAACATCGTGTTTGGTATGTTGGTGTAACAAGAGCAAAACAAAACTTGTATCTCATGGCAGCAAAAAATAAAGAGAGGAGTTATGACATCGAAAGTTTACAATAAACAAATTGGAGGATCTCATTACAGTAAGTTTAAGGTGCAGCCAAGTAAGTTTATAAATGACAATAAGTTGCTTTTTGCAGAAGGTAATGCTATTAAATATATATGCAGGCACTCGTTTAAAAATGGGAAGCAGGATCTTGAGAAAGCTATACACTACATAGAAATGATTATTGAAAGGGATTATGAGAATACCAAAATTTGAAGCACAAACAGAGTGGGTAAAACCTACAGAGTTTCCTGACCTTAGACAAGCAGATGAAATAGCGATTGATCTTGAAACAAAAGATCCAGATTTAAAAACTAGAGGCTCAGGTTCTGTTATTGGTAACGGTGATGTAATTGGTATTGCTGTAGCCACCACAGGATACAAAGGATATTTTCCTATCGCTCATGAAGGTGGTGGTAACATGGACAGACAAAGAGTTCTATCTTGGTTAAAAGACATTTTACTTTCACCAGCCACTAAAATATTTCACAATGCCATGTATGATATTTGTTGGCTAAGAAGACTAGGTTTGAAAATAAATGGTGACATTGTTTGCACGATGATTGCTGCAGCTGTTACAGATGAAAATAGATTTAGATATGATTTAAATAGTTTATCGTGGCACTATCTTGGTTATGGTAAAAACGAAGCGGCTCTAGCCGAAGCTGCATCTGAGTGGGGTATAGATCCTAAATCAGAAATGTATAAACTTCCCTCTATGTATGTTGGTGCTTACGCAGAAAGAGATGCTGAAGTAACTCTTGGATTATGGCAAGAGATGAAAAAAGAAATTATACACCAAGACTTAGAAGATATATTTGATTTAGAAACAGAACTATTCCCATGTCTAGTAGATATGAGATTCAAAGGTGTACGTGTAGATGTTGAACGTGCACAACAAATGAAAAAAGAATTAATACAACAAGAAAGAAAACTACTTCACGATATNAAAGGGGAAACAAATGTTGATGCACAGATATGGGCTGCAAGATCTATTGCAACTATCTTTGATGTATTAAGATTAGAGTACCCACGTACAGCTAAAACAGCAGCACCAAGTTTTACAAAAAACTTTTTACAAGAACACAAACATCCTGTTGTTAAAATGATTGCTAAAGCAAGAGAGATTAACAAAGCACATACAACTTTTATTGACTCTATACTTAAACACCAACATAAAGGGAGAATACATGCAGAGATTAATCAATTACGATCAGAGTTTGGTGGTACTATTACAGGTAGGTTCAGTTATCAGAACCCAAACCTCCAGCAGATACCAGCTAGAAACAAGGATCTGGGACCAAAGATAAGATCATTATTTATACCAGAGGATGGTTGTAAATGGGGATGTTTTGATTACTCACAACAAGAACCAAGATTAGTTGTACACTATGCATCTCTCTACAAACTACCTTCAGTGTATGATGTTATTGATGCATATAAAGAAAATGTTGATTCAGATTTTCATCAAACAGTTGCAGACATGGCTAAAATACCTAGAACACAAGCAAAGACTATAAATTTAGGATTGTTCTATGGTATGGGTAAAGCGAAGTTACAAGCAGAGTTAGGTGTCACTAAAGAAAAAGCAGAAGAACTATTTGCTCAATACCACAATCAAGTTCCATTTGTAAAACAGTTAATGAATAAAGCATCTAACAGAGCACAGGATCGTGGTCAGATAAGAACATTGTTAGGAAGATTATGTAGATTTCATCTGTGGGAACCAAACCAGTTTGGTATGCATAAAGCCTTGCCACATGAAGAAGCGTTAAGAGAACATGGACCAGGGATCAAGAGAGCATACACATATAAATCACTCAATAAATTAATACAAGGATCTGCAGCTGACATGACAAAGAAAGCTATGTTAGATTTATACAAAGAAGGAATCACTCCTCACATACAGATTCACGATGAGCTGGACATTTCTGTAAAAGATGATACTGAGGCAAAAAAAATAATTGAGATTATGGAAAATACTGTTAGTCTCGAAGTTCCCAACAAGGTCGATTACGAAAGCGGTGATACTTGGGGAGATATTTATGGATAAATATTATGGCATATTTAAACGCAAACATTCCAGTAGAGTACGCTCAGATAAGAAGAGAATATCTTTATGACCTCAAAAAACATCATGGAGAAGTTGAAGACTGTATTATCTTCGGTATTTCGAGCATCACGGGTCGTAGTATCCTCTTTCATTGTATTATGGAAAACGGTGCTGTCTTTTATCGTTTGCCGATTAGTGCCTTCATTCAAAAAGGTTTTAAACCAGAAGACGTTCCTAAACGTAGACTTGATGAGTTACAGCTTTGGAATTGTTTTAGTTATTATCCTGCTGTTACTACTTGGGATATCTTAGACGGACAATCAGGAAAATATTGGGGTAAAGATAAAAAATGGCACCACGGTAAATANTTATTTACTGTTGATTTTGCTCACCCAGAGAGTAATATAGTAGATACTGATCATTCAGAAGTTCCGCACGAGCACAAGTGCGCTCACATCATAGCTCTTGAAGATGGGAACTATGCAGCACAACCAAACAACAGATGTTTATGGGACATACCTTCATTTACAGTGAAAGATAATGTGCCTGATTGGAAAGTGCAAACTAATGAATGGAACGTGGAAGATAGTAGTAAGTGGAGAACAGAAGACACTGACAAATTCTTCTATGAAATTGAGGAGAAAAAAAATGATTAAAGTACATTGCATAGACTGTGGGCATGAAGTTCACGAATATTTATGTCCTGCAACTAATTGTGATTGTTACATGGAGGTAAAAACATCAATGATTAAGTGGATTAAAAAACAACTAAAAAGATACACTGATTGGATTTTTAAAGATTTTTATAAGTAATGAAAAGTAAAAATAAATTATCCAAGTTTGAATGGGTTAAAAAGAATATAGTGATTGTTCCGGTTGTAGCAGCGATACTAGCCGGAACTTTCACATCAATTCGTTATGTATTAAATTTAACAGACACCATAGAAGCTAACAAACAAACTCTCATTAATCTTGAAAGAGATCTTGAAGTTGCAAAAGAAAAATTAACAGACACAGCAACAAGATTGTCGGCAGCAGAAGCGACATGGGAAATGGCAGAAAATTTATACAGACAACTTGCAGATCAAGTGAGAGAACATGAATACGATATTAAAGACTTGTCTCGTTAATTTAGCGTGGATATTATTTTTCTTGTTTGTGGTGACAGCATCAGCACAAGCACGTAACGAATATTTAAACGACGGCACAAATACGTGTGATCAAGGTAGCTGGGAAGCATATACAGAAGTTAGACAATACGAGTATAAATCAGGATCTAGTGCAGAATCACAAAACCAAACATTAGGTTTAAGATTTAGAAAATCTATTGGCGCTGTATGTGATGAAGAGTTTGCTGAAGAGCAAAGAAAAAAACAAAAAATAAAAACACAATTAGAATTAGTAAAAGAATGTAAAAGAGTNCCTAGAATTAATCCACCACCTCCTGCTTTTGCAGAGCTAATAAANCAGTGTATGCAACTNGGTGTTATGTCNGCNANNTCTTTNGGTGANAGAGANTTTGACCCTAAAATTAGCTANTGGACNGNNNTAAAACAACAGTATTTAAAAGATAATCCAGATGTGATAACACTAGATAATTATAAGGANAAGAATGGCAAATAAACCACTAAAAATTAGCGAAGAGGCTGCCGTGCAAATGCCTATGAAGACGGTTGCCAGTTTGATCACGATGGTCGCCATCGGAACCTGGGCTTATTTTGGTTTGCACGAAACACTAAATTCACATTCAACACAATTAGAATTAATATCAAANGATTTAGAACAAAATACAGAGTTTAGAATTAAATACCCAAGAGGACAATTAGGNAAATCATCTGGAGAAGCAGAGCTCTACATGTTGGTGGAGGATTTATATAAGTCAGTAGATCGTTTGAATAAAGCTATTGAAGATGGTATGCATAACAAAGTAAATATTGAATTTTTACAAAAACAGGTAGAAAAAGCCACTCTTGATATTGAAAAATTAAAAGATAGACAAAGAGAGTTTGCAAACGGAGGAAAACATTAATGGTTGAAACAGTAGTAGCTCTTCTGATGTTTATTAACGGAGAAATCAAAGAGCATAGAATACAAGACAATATGGCAACATGCTTACGTGGTAAGAGAGTTGCAGAAAGAGATTATAATCCGAGTGTTAGCTATAAATGTATAAAATCTAAAGCTGAAACGGAGATTTATCTTGGCCAAAAAAGTATTAAAAAAATTATTCTCGACTAAAAGAAATCCGGTAGCACGACAATTAAAACACTTTACATCCAAAATTATACCTAATAAAAAAAGATATGTCCGAAGAAAAAAAGTGGAAACAGAAAGTTTTAGAGACTGAAATTGTATCAGGTCACTGTCCTGAATGCGATATGTATACTATTTTAGTTGGTCTAAACAGATCTTTTTATAGATGCACAAACTGTGGACACGATGTTGAGCAATGGGTAAATGGTGTGATTAAATA
>FUFK010052169.1_pt1 | contig 17390 bp, 15 predicted proteins | sample 1021851 | NCBI WGS metagenome assembly FUFK01 (sample SAMEA51879418, study PRJEB19060) | metagenome | reverse complement strand
ACAATGCCGCGCTCCAGCTCCGCCACCGTGACCGGCTTGCCGGGCTCGATCCACATCAGCGACGAGCCCCGGAAAACGGGATTTTGTGACCAGGCATTGCGACTCACCGGCACCATGTCATCGAGGCTCAGCCGGCCCAGCTCCACCTCCTGAGCGAGAATATAGGCGGTCATGAGCTTGGTCAGACTGGCAGGCGGCAGCTGCAGTTCGGGATTGTGTTCGACCAGCACGGCCCCGGTATCGAAATCGACGAGCAGGTAGGAGTCGGCGTTGATGGCCGGCGGCGTGGGCACCAACGCCGAGTTGGCCGATCCCGCCAGCAGCAGCCACAACATGGTGATTAGATACCACACTGAGCGCTTCATGTTCGCTCTCGCTCCTGTCATCGACACATTCTCCTGCAGCTCATACCGGGACGGCGCCAGTGTACGCCCGCGGGCGGTCTGATGAAAATCGCATCAAAGGATTGGCTGCGGTGCGGGATAGCCCGCCTCGATCAATACGGCGCGCGCCTGTTCCAGCGCGGGCATAGAGGAAAAGGGCCCTACTCGAACGCGATGGAGCCGCCGGTTATCGGTGTCTACAGCACTGACCGAGACAGGATAGTCCCACCGACGCCCGATTTCGCTACGCAGCTCGCCCGCGGCAGTCTCCGAGGTGAAGGCGCCCAGCTGCAAATAGCGGTAAGAAGCCGCGGCCAGTTCGCGGCGATCATCGACCCCCGCCAGATCAAGGGATTCGACCAAGACAGTCGCGGTGCCCTGCTCGGCAAAGCCAAGCTGCAAAGCCGCGCCGTAGGACAGATCAATCAGACGGTCGGGGTGGAAGGGACCACGGTCGTTTACCCGCAATACCACGCTGCGATCGTTGCCCAGGTTAGTCACGCGGACATAGGTCGGAATCGGCAGTGAGCGGTGCGCTGCGGTGGCGCCAAACACCTCGAAGATTTCGCCATTGGCGGTGGGTCGGCCCTGAAATTTCATGCCATACCATGAGGCCACGCCCTGCTGGCGGTAGCCCCGCGCGCTGGCGTACACGGTGTAGAACACACCGTTCACTTCATATGGGCTCTGATTACCCTCGGCCAGGGGGGGGTCGGGGCGGGGCATGGCGTCATACCATGACGGTCGATCTGAGAGGAGTGGCGCGAAATCCGCCTGCTCATTGGATGGCGCCTCGCGATCGGTGGAGCGTGCGGTCAAAGTCACCGCGGCGCAGCACACTGCACTGATCAACAGCTTTCTCAAGAGCCTGCGTGCGCGGCCGCGATTGCCTGACTGAGCTCCCATACCGCCATCGCATACATCGCGCTGTGGTTGTAGCGCGTGATGACATAGAAATTTTGTAGCCCCAGCCAGTAGCGCATACCGTCTTCCTCTTCGAGCCAAAGCGGCGTCGCCAGCTCTGCGGGCTTCAGTGGTTCGGTGGGCTCAAGCCCCTCCAGTGCCAACGCGGCCACCGTTTTCTGGGGCTTTAACCCACCCTCGAACACGGCCGGATCCGGGTCATCGGCAATGCCGTCGGTCACGACCTTCTCACCCGCGCGCCAGCCGTGGGCCTTGAGATAATTCCCCACACTGGCAATCGCGTCAGCCGGGTTGTCCCAGATATCAGGCGCACCCCCGCCCTCGTAACTGCGTGCATAAGCGCGATAACTCGATGGCATGAACTGACCGTATCCCATGGCACCCGCATAGGAGCCTTTCAACGCCAACGCATCCTTACCGGACTCCCAGGCCAGCACCAGAAATTGCTCCAGCTCTCCGGTGAAAAAAGTTGAGCGTCGCGGATAATCAAATGCCAGCGTCGCCAGCGCATCGATCACGCGATAGCTCCCCGTGATGCGGCCGTAATAGGTCTCCACGCCGATAATCGCCACCATCAGCTCTGCGGGGACGCCGGTGCGCGCCGCCACCGCTTGNAGCGTNTCCGCATGCGCGCTCCAGAATGTGGCGCCCTCGCGAATACGGCGATCGGTGAGAAAGATTTTTCGGTACTCATACCAAGCCTTGGTTTTTTCCGCCGGCCTTGAGATCGCATCGAGGATACTCTGCTGCCGCTCCGCGGCATCGATCAANTGCTGCGCCCAGTCCGGATCCACCCCCGCTTCCTGCGCGGCGGCAATCACCTGCTGTACTGCCTCGTAGTCGCTGTAATCGCCAGACGCAACGACACAGGGCATGCTGAGACCTGCGCAAAGAAACAACGTGCGGCATACCTGCGAGGACCCCCATCGCCGAAGTCGGTTTGTCTTGATCATCGTGACAGGACCCTCCTTTCAGTGCTGATGGCGCTGAGAATACCGAAACCCAGCAGCAAGGTGACAATCGACGTGCCGCCAAAGCTGACAAAAGGCAGTGGCACGCCCACCACTGGCAGGATGCCGGCGACCATGCCCATGTTTACCACTACATAAACCCCAAACGTGAGCGTGATGGCGCTGGCCAGTAACCGCCCGTAGCTGGTCTGTGCCGTGAAGCTAATCCACAGACCCCGGGCGACCACCAAGACGTAGAGGAGCAACAACAAAAGCACACCGCGTAACCCCCACTCCTCGGCCAGCACGGCGATAATGAAGTCGGTCTGACTCTCGGGCAGGAAGTCCAGACGTGACTGGGTACCCTGAAGATATCCCTTTCCGGACCAGCCGCCCGAGCCAATGGCCGTCTTGGATTGAATGATGTTCCACCCGGCGCCCAACCTGTCTGCTTCCGGGTCGAACAGCGTCAGAATGCGCTGCTTTTGATAATCCCTGAGCAGGAACAACCACGCCGGCCAAATGCAGGCCAGCGCCGCCAGCGCACCGGAGAAAATCTGCCACCAGCTGACGCCCGCCATGAACACCACAAACGCGCCGCTGGCACCGACCAAAATGGCCGTGCCCAAATCCGGCTGGGTCGCGATCGCGGCAGCCGGTAGCGCGATGATCAAAAATGCAGTCACGGTAGTGCTCGGCCGCGGCGGCAGGGCATGCCGCACCACCCACGCTGCCACCATTAACGGCATGGCAATCTTGATGATCTCTGACGGCTGAAGGCGGATAAACCCCAAGCTCAGCCATCGCTGCGCGCCCTTTGCCCCCACCCCGAAGAAAGGGACAAGCAGGAGCAGAAGCAGGGCGCCAAGATACAGCGTGGGCGCCCACCGCTGCAGGGTATCGAGGCGAATTTGGGCCACGACCAGCAATACAGCAAAGCCCACCAAGAAATTCCGAATCTGCCGATTGACGGTGCCCCAGTCACCATCAGACGCGCTAAAGAGCACAAACAGTCCCGTCGTCATAATGGCCAGCATGGGTAGCAGCAGCACCACATCGAGGTGCAGTCGCTCAGCGGGCGTTTGTGCTCGGGCGAAGTCCCGTTCAGAGCCCTCCAGAAAACGGGTGTACTCAGACATCGCTCGCCTTGCTCAACCAGGCATCCATAACTCGGCGGGCGACCGGTGACGCCGCACCGCTGCCGCCACCATTTTCCGCGATAACCGCGATTACAATGCGCGGATTTTCAACCGGCGCAAACGCGACAAACAGCCCGTGATTGCGGTTGCGCTCGCTGATGGCGTCCTCGTCGTAGATCGCGTCCTGCGCAATGCTGACCACCTGCGAGGTGCCGGTCTTCCCGGCAACCCGGTAACCGATACCCCTCGCTATGCCCGCCGCGGTACCGCGAGNGGAGTGGACCACATCCACCATACCCGCCACNACCGCCTGCCAGTCNGCCTCATCCATCGGCATGGGCGGTCGCTGCACACCCCCGACCGTCAGATCATCGACGCGATGAACGATCGAGGGCACAAAGCTCTCGCCTTTATTGGCCAGAACCATTGCTGCCTGTGCCAATTGCAAAGGGGTCGCCAACATGTACCCCTGACCGATCCCTGCGCTGATGGTTTCGCCCGGGTACCAGGGCTCGCCCAATGCGGTGCGTTTCCAGTCAGTGCTGGGCAGAATGCCGTCCTGCTCGCCGGTGGTATCAATNCCCGTNCGCTGGCCAAGACCAAAGGGCTTCAGCACCTCGGCCATCGCGTCAATACCCATGCGATGCGCGAGGTCGTAGTAATAGGTATCGCAGGACTCTGCAATGGCCATTCTTAGATCCACCGTCTCGGCATGACCGGTGCCGCGAACACGGAGCGTCCAGTCCCGGTAGCGGCGATCATCGCCGGGCAACCGGTACCAGCCGGGGTCAGGGATCTCAGTCTCAGGGGTGATGAAATCCTGAGCCAACGCGCCAAGGCTGATCAGCGGCTTGACCGCGGATCCTGGTGGGTACTGGCCCTGAACCGCGCGATTAAGGAGCGGCGTATCTAGTGAGCCGCGGAGCTCTGCATAATCGGAGTGGCTGATGCCTTCAACAAAGAGGTTGGCGTCGTAGCTGGGGTTCGACACCATGGCCAGCACGCCACCGGTAAGCGGATCGAGCGCTACGACCGCGCCCCGTTGATCACCCAGCGCCGCCACCGCCTCCCGCTGCAAATCCAGATCGAGATGCAGGCGGAGATTCTTGCCCGGCACCGGTGCCTCCTTCTCCAGCACCCGCAGGACTCGCCCGTGCGCNTTGGTCTCGACATGCTGAAAACCGGGCTGGCCATGAAGCAAGGGCTCGTAGCGTTTCTCCAGCCCCACCTTCCCAGTATACAAGGTGCCTCGATAGCGCTTTGCATCGAGCTCAAGCAAATCCTCANCGCTCACTCTACCGACATAGCCCAACAGATGGCTGAGTGCCTCGCCGTAGGGATAGTCGCGGGTCAGTTGTGCGTCGACCACGACCCCGGGAAGCTGATGCAAGTCCACTGCGATCGTCGCCACCGCCGCATCGTCCAGACCCAGTTTGATCGGCACCGCCTCGAAGGGTCGGCGACGCTCGCTCCGTTCCTGAAACGCCTCNAGTTCGCGATCCGTCAGCGACAGGCGGTCAGTGAGCGTCTCGACCAATGCGGCGGGATCTTCACTGCGCTCCCGGATCACGCCAANGACAAAGGTCGGTTTATTCGCGGCCAGCAGCCGCCCTTTGCGATCCACAATCTGCCCACGCGTGGGCGGAATCACCTCAACCCGGATCCGGTTTCGATCCGACTGGGTCATGAAANCNTCGTGCTGCACAATCTGCAGCGAGTAGTAACGATAGACCAGCACACCCAGCACAACGGTGATCGCCAGCACCGACGCGATCAGGCGAGAGCGATTGATCATCCACTCCCGGCGGGTGTCACGCAGTGCATCCAGGCTTCTGGCCATCAGTTACCCCGGTGGTAGGGATGCCCGGCCTGAACCGACCAAGCCCGATAAAGTTGCTCGGCGAGAATCACCCTGACCAATGGATGCGGCAGGGTGATCTGTCCGAGAGACCAGCGCTCCTTTGCGCCTTTGAGAATCTGTGGGTGAAGTCCATCCGGACCGCCGATNAGAATGCTGACCTGGTCACCCTGCATCTGCCATTGATCAAAGCGCTCGGCAATCAGCTCGGTGCTGACCGCTTTACCCGTAATATCNAGTGCGACAACGTAATCCTTGTCCTTGAGCCTCGCCTCGATCGCCTCTGCCTCCTGCTCGCGATACTGCGCCGGGGTCGCTGCGCCCCGTTTCGCAGGCGGGATATCGAGCCACTCAACCGNNANTTCNCGNGGNATGCGACGCGCGTANTCCTCNACTCCCTGNTCCACCCATGCCGGCATTTTCTGTCCTACTGCCAGCACTCTAAGCCGCATCAGCTGCTCTCGGGTTGGGCTGCCTGAACCGACCATAGNCGCTCTAGGTCATAGAAACTCCGCGCAGCGGGTTGCATGACGTGCACCACCACATCGCCAAAGTCGACCAGCACCCACTCNCCCACTCTTTCACCCTCCACGCCCAGTGGTCGCACGCCCTGCTCTTTCGCTTTCATCATGACGTTGTCGGCCAGTGATTTGACGTGCCGACTCGATGTGCCGCTGGCAACGACCAGCCAGTCCATCACAGCGCTGAGCTCGCGGACGTCGAGTACGACGGGGTCNACCGCCTTGAGGTCTTCCAGCGCCNGCNGCGCGGTNGCAAGCAGTTCAGCCCCTTCGGCTGCGTCCGATGAGATGGTTTCAGTGGTCATGGGAGGGCGCGACTGAACAGTGCATGATCGGAAATATACTCCATAACGCCGTCGGGTAGCAGAAACCTCGGGTCACGACCTGCCACCAGCATCGCCCGAATCTCGCTGGATGAAACCTCCAGCAAAGGCTGCGCCAGCGTGAACACGCCGCCGCCCGGGCGCGCCAACAGNCCNGTTTTATCGATCGTGTTTTCTNCTAACCAAGCGGATACCTCTGGCGGATGCGGCTCGGCATCAGGGCGGCCCATNACCACNANNTGGGCNAAGTTNAANAGNTCCCNCCATCGCGACCACTGAGGCAGCGTCGCCAGAATATCGGCACCGATAATCCACACCAGCGGGCGCTCAGCACCGTGCTCGAGTCGCAAATCCTCGAGCGTATCGGCGGTGTAGGACGGGCCCGGTCTGTCGAGTTCACGGGCATCGACGGCGATATCAGGCAAGCCCGCCACCGCCCGTTCCAGCATCGCCAACCGATGCACCGCGTCGACGCTCGCTTGATCTTTCAAGGGAGATTGCGCGGCGGGTATCAAGTCGACCCGCTCCAGATCGAGGGTATCGCGCACGGCCATCGCGCCACGTAGGTGGCCGATGTGGACCGGGTCAAAAGCGCCGCCCAAAAATCCAAGGGGGGGTTGCGGGTTGTTCATCGCTGCGGCACTCACTGGCGGATGTGCCCGTCCCCTTTCACGATATATTTTCGGGAGGTGAGCCCCTCCAGCCCGACAGGACCCCGCGCATGCAGCTTGCCGGTGGAGATGCCAATTTCCGCGCCGAGACCATATTCAAAACCGTCGGCGAATCGGGTCGAAGCATTGTGCATAACCGATCCCGAATCCACTTCGCGCAGGAAGCGCTCCGCCGTACTCGCGTTCTCAGTGACGATACTCTCGGTGTGATGCGACCCGTATTGCGCGATATGGGACATGGCTTCGTCCACGTCTTCCACCAGTTTGATTGAGAGAATCGGTGCCAGATACTCGGTTGACCAATCTGCTTCCACAGCATCGACAGCGATGTCAGGAGCGGCCTGCCGGGAAGCCTCGCAGCCTCTGACCTCCACACCCTCTGACTGCAGCGCGGCGACCAACTCAGGTAGCATATCCACCTGCGCTCTGGCGACCAGCAGCGTCTCCATGGTGTTGCAGGTGCCGTAACGCTGGGTTTTGGCATTGAACGCAATGCGATGGGCTTTATCGCGATCCGCGTCTGTGTCGATATACACATGACAGATGCCGTCGAGGTGCGCCAGCACCGGCACTTTACTCTCTGCCGCAACGCGCTCGATCAACCCCTTGCCACCGCGGGGCACCACCATGTCAACGTATTCAGGCATGGTGAGCAATGCCCCCACCGCCGCCCGATCCACTACCGGTACAACCTGCGCTGCTTCCACCGGTAACCCGGCGGCCGCCAGCCCCGCTGCGAGCGAGTCGCCCAAACGCTTGTTACAGTAAATCGCTTCCGAACCGCCTCGCAAAATCACCGCATTGCCCGCCTTCAGGCATAGCGACGCCGCTTCGATCGTCACGTTGGGCCGCGATTCATAAATCATACCGATGACGCCCAAGGGCACGCGCATAGTGCCAACATCGATGCCCGATGGCATCGGACGCATANCCGACACAGCGCCGATAGGATCGGGCAGCGCCGCCACCTGGGAGAGCCCCTCCTCCAGCACACCGAGTTGGGCGGGCGTCAATGCGAGTCGGTCGAGCAAGGCTGCCTCGAGCCCACTCTCGCGAGCCTGCTCCAAGTCCATTTCATTCGCCGCTAGGATGGCGTCCCGATCAGCGGCGATCGCGGCGCGAATCTGCAACAGCGCCTCATTGCGCTGCTCGACACTCGATGACGCCAACACCCGCGCAGCGGCGCGGGCCAATCGCCCCATCTGTNTCATCACNGCCTGAGCGTCCATAGTCGTGTGTGCCGGCCCCGCAGAGCTCAGTCGCCGCCCTCTTCAGCACCAGCAGATACGAGCTCTTTTAATTCACCGGAGGCTTCCATATCGCACACAATGTCGCAGCCACCGATCAGCTCACCGTCGACCCATAGCTGAGGGAAGGTCGGCCAGTTGGCATAGGTAGGCAAATTCGCCCGAATCTCCGGGCTGCTCAGCACGTCGACATAGGCGAATTTCTCCCCGCAGGACATGAGCGCCTGCACGGTACGCGCAGANAAGCCGCACTGCGGTTGGTTGGGCGAGCCCTTCATGTAGAGGATGATACGGTTTCCCTCTATTTGCTCGCGGATGGTTTCCATGATGTCCATAAACTGCTCCGTATTGAAAGCGATCAGCCTTNNTTCGGCTGGCACAAAGACNGCTATTGTAATACGACAAAGGCGCGGCAAGCGCGGCGAGGGATGTAAAACCGCACACACTGTGGATTTGACTCAAGCGGACGCTCCGCTACTCTTGCTCCCCCGCGGATATAAGGGCTGATCCCCGATGCCAGACGCGTCGCCCGCCATCATGCCGACATACGGTCGCCTGCCCGTCACCTTCTCCAGAGGGGAGGGNGCTGTGCTGTACGACATGGACGACCACGCCTATCTCGATGGTGTGTCGGGCATCGCAGTAACGAATCTGGGACACCAGTATCCGCGCGTGACTGAGGCAGTCGCCGAACAGGCTAGCCGCCTCATTCATACCTCCAATCTGTTCCATATTGGCTTGCAGGAAGCTGTCGCAGAGCAACTGCGCGCCGCGACCGGCATGGAAAACATGTTCTTCTGCAACTCGGGCGCAGAGGCGAACGAGGCGGCCATCAAACTCGCGCGCCGCTATGGCGATCAAAAAGGCATTGCTTCACCACAGATCGTTGTGCTCGATGGCGCCTTTCACGGCCGCACCCTCGGCGCGCTGTCCGCGACCGGCAACCAAAAAATCCGACAGGGATTTGGCCCGCTGCTTGAGGGATTCCAGCGCGTCGCGCCAGACGACCTCTCCGCCGTCGAGGCACTGGCGGCTGAGCGCCAGGATATCGTTGCGGTACTAGTAGAACCGATTCTGGGCGAGGGCGGCATCAAGCCGCTGGCCACAGACTTTCTTCAGGGGCTGCGCAGAGTGTGCGATCAGCACGAATGGCTGTTGATATTTGATGAAGTGCAAACCGGCAACGGTCGCTGCGGATCAATTTACGTATTTGAGCAGCTGGGCGTTGAACCCGATGTCTTGCTGACCGCCAAGGGGCTGGGCAATGGTCTGCCTATTGGTGTTTGCATGGCAAAGGGGGTCGCGGCGGAGCAGTTGGGCCCGGGCGATCACGGCTCCACCTATGGCGGCAACCCGCTCTGCTGTGCGGCAGCGCAAGCCGTGTTAACCGCACTGGCCGAGGACGGCGTGATGCAACAGGCCGCCAACATCCGCGAGGCGCTGGTCAGCGCACTGCAAGCCAACATCTGCGATGCCAAGTTAATCAGCGAAGTGCGCGGCACGGGACTCATGATCGGCATTCAGCCCAGTACTGCGACCGGTGAGATCGTAAAACGCGGCCTGGACCGCGGTTTACTGCTCAATATTGCGGGGGGCGATACCATTCGTGTGTTACCGCCGCTCGTCATGACCCTCGAGCAAGCTGGCGAGTTGGGCGCTGGCATCGCTCACATTCTCAACGACGTCGNCAGCCAGGAAAACAACTCATGACTGCGCCAAGACACTTTCTCACCCTGATGGATCTCGCGCCCGATGAAATCCGGGCGCTGATTGCGCGTGCGATTGAATTGAAAACGCAGCACCGCGCNGGCACCGCNCCACGCAGTCTCGAGGGCAAAGTCTTGGCGATGATTTTCACCAAAGCCTCGACCCGCACCCGCGTCTCTTTCGAAGCCGGCATGGCGCAGCTCGGCGGCAGCGCGCTGTTTCTATCAGGACAAGACACACAACTGGGGCGCGGCGAACCGATTGAGGACAGCGCCCGGGTAATCTCCTCGATGGTCGACATCGTCATGATCAGAACCTTCGCCCACGCGGACGTTGAAGATTTTGCCGCGCACTCCAGCGTGCCCGTCATTAACGGCCTGACCGACGACTACCACCCCTGCCAAATACTGGCGGATCTGCAGACCTACTTCGAAGTAAGAGGAGATATCAGCGGGCGCAAGGTCTGCTGGTTAGGAGACGGCAACAACGTCTGTCACTCCTGGATGAATGCGGCCCGACAACTCGACTTCGAGCTGGTGGTGGCGTGCCCCGAGGGGTACGACCCGGACCGCGCGCTGCTGACGGCGTGCGGAGCGCATGCGCGGATCGACCGAGATCCCGCTGCCGCAGTAGAAGGCGCGCACCTGTTAGTGACGGATGTCTGGGCGTCGATGGGTCAGGAGAGTGAGCAGGCGGCGCGCGAGGCCTTCCTGGCACCTTACCAACTAAATCGATCGCTGCTCGATCGCGCGTCTTCTGACGCCCTGTATATGCATTGCCTGCCCGCCCATCGGGGCGAGGAAATCACGGCGGAGCTCATGGACGCACCCGATTCCGTCATCTGGCAAGAAGCGGAGAACCGTTTGCATGCGCAAAAAGCACTGATGGAGTTACTGCTCAGCGCCTGATGACACCACCCGAGTCTAAAGCTGCGGGTATTACCGATTTTTCCGCGACAATTTTAAAAATCTTCCACGTCCGGCATTCGCGGGGATAAGCTGGTTTTCAAGATAAAAGTCAGTGACTTAGCGCAGCTGGCCCGCTGGGCGCGATGCGTTACCCACAGAATGTCCACAAAAAAGACCCAGCATCCTCTGCTTGCATTGTCGGTCATACCCGCCTATCTTGGGGTTGCCGGAGCAGTGAACCCCTACATATAGGTGTTGAGCTAGAAAACCAAGTAAAGCTCAACGGAGACCCGTTTCCGGTAAAAAAAGGACCAGCACATCACAAAAATTGGCGTTTCAGAGGCAGCCCAAGATATGCAAACAGGCAGTGAGTCAATAGAACAAGAAAGCGTCGCGTCCACTCNAGCTGCGACTCGAGAAAACCCCAATCCGACACGATTGTCCGCCACTGCGCCTGGCCAATTGCGGGTCATTAAACGTAATGGCACCGTGGTCCCGTTTGAAGACAGCAAAATCACGGTAGCGATCACCAAGGCCTTTTTGGCTGTGGAAGGTGGCACCGCTGCTGCCAGCAGCCGCATTCATGAAACGGTTGCCAACCTGACCGCGCAGGTCGTCGCGACCTTCAAACGCCGCATGCCCTCGGGCGGCACGCTGCACATCGAGGACATTCAGGATCAGGTCGAGCTGGAATTAATGCGCGGCGGCGAGCACAAAATCGCGCGAGACTACGTGATCTACCGAGAAGCGCGACGCCAGGAACGCGATGCAAAAATCGAGCTATCTCCCGAATCGCAGGCCGCGGCAAAGGGCATCAACATTGTCCAGCCNGACGGTAGCAAAGCACCTCTAGATATTGAACGCATCGGCACGATCGTCGCCGAGGCCTGTGCCGGACTACAGGATGTCANCGAGTCCGCCATCATCGATGAGGCCCTGCGCAATCTCTACGACGGCGTCTCAGCAAAAGAGTGCAGCACCTCACTGGTGATCACGGCGCGCACGCTGATTGAACAGGAGCCCAACTACAGCTACGCGGCCGCGAGACTGCTACTCGATGATCTGCGCGCGGAAGGCCTGAGCTTCATGGGGGTCGCAGAGAGCGCCACCCAGGCGGAAATGAGCACGTATTACCCGGGGGCACTCAAGGCGTTTATCCAACGCGGTATTGAGCTGGAGCTGCTGGCACCGAACCTCGCCGAGTTTGACCTCGACGTGCTGGGCGAAGCGCTGGAGGCAGAGCGGGATCTGCAGTTTACCTACCTCGGGCTGCAGACCTTGTATGACCGTTACTTTATCCACAGCGACGAGGTGCGTTTCGAGCTGCCGCAGATCTTNTTTATGCGCGTCGCAATGGGGCTTTCCGTACGGGAAGACAACCCCAACGCGCGAGCGATCGAGTTTTATCGACTGCTGTCGTCCTTCGACTACATGAGCTCGACACCGACGCTGTTCAATTCCGGTACCCTGCGGCCGCAGCTGAGCTCCTGTTACCTCACGACCGTGCCAGACGATCTGTTCGGCATTTACGGCGCGATTCAGGACAACGCCATGCTGTCCAAGTTCGCAGGGGGTCTGGGCAACGACTGGACACCGGTGCGGGCGCTGGGTGCTTACATCAAAGGCACCAACGGCAAAAGCCAGGGCATCGTGCCCTTCCTGAAAGTCGTTAATGACACTGCTGTGGCTGTGAATCAGGGTGGAAAGCGCAAGGGGGCGGTGTGCGCCTATCTAGAAACATGGCACATGGATATCGAGGAGTTCCTCGACCTGCGCAAGAACACCGGTGATGACCGTCGACGCACACACGACATGAATACCGCCAACTGGATCCCCGATCTGTTTATGAAGCGGGTATTCGAGGATGGCGACTGGACCCTNTTCTCCCCCAACGACGTGCCGGACCTGCATGATCTGTACGGCACCGCGTTCGAGGAGCGCTACGAGCAATACGAGCAGATGGCGCGGGATGGCGAACTCAAGCTCCATAAAACGCTGAAGGCACAAAACCTGTGGCGCAAGATGCTGGGCATGATCTTTGANACCGGCCACCCCTGGATGACCTTCAAAGACCCCTGCAACTTGCGCTCGCCCCAGCAACACTGTGGCGTGGTGCACTCTTCCAATCTCTGCACCGAGATCACGCTGAACACCAACTCGGAAGAGATCGCGGTCTGCAATCTGGGCTCGGTCAACCTGCCGCAGCACATTGAGAACGGTGANCTNAATCTCGACAAGTTGANAGGCACCGTGCGCACGGCGATCCGTATGCTNGATAACGTGATCGACATCAATTACTACTCTGTACCGCAGGCTGAGACATCAAACTTCCGTCATCGCCCGATTGGCCTTGGCCTGATGGGCTTTCAGGATGCGCTCTACAAGATCGATGCGCCTTACGGATCCGAAGACGCAGTCACGTTCGCAGATCGGTCCATGGAGGCCATCAGCTACTTTGCCATCGAAGCGTCCAGCGAGCTGTCGAGTGAGCGAGGCAGCTACTCATCCTATGATGGATCGCTGTGGAGCCGCGGCATCTTCCCGCTTGATTCACTAGACATCCTGATTGAGCAGCGTGGCGAAAAATACATCGACGTCAATCGTGACAAGACCCTCGACTGGGATGCCTTGAAGGCCAAAGTTGCCTCCGCGGGCATGCGCAATTCAAACGTGATGGCCATCGCACCAACGGCAACCATTGCCAACATCACCGGCGTATCGCAGTCCATCGAACCCACCTATCAGAACCTGTATGTCAAATCGAATCTGTCCGGTGAGTTCACTGTCGTGAACCCGTATCTGGTCAATGACCTGAAGAGTCGCGACCTCTGGGACAAGGTCATGGTCAACGACCTAAAATACTTCGATGGCAGCGTGCTGACCATCGATCGTATTCCAGCCGACCTGAAAGCCAAGTACGCGACTGCGTTTGAGGTCGAGCCCCGCTGGTTGGTAGACAGCGCGAGCCGGCGCCAGAAGTGGATTGATCAGGCGCAGTCTTTGAATCTTTACATTAATAATGCCAGCGGCAAGAAGCTGGACGTGACCTACCGCATGGCGTGGTTCAGCGGTCTCAAGACAACGTACTACCTGAGATCTCTGGCCGCCACCGGTACCGAAAAATCGACGGTAGATACGGGCAATCTCAATGCCGTGTCCAGCGCTACCGAAACCCCACAGCCGGCGCCAGTGCCTCAGGCTTGCTCGCTGGACGATCCAGACTGTGAAGCCTGCCAGTAACAGCGGGCCACACGTTGTAATAGGAGAAGATGATTATGTTGACTTGGGACGACTACAATCAGGAAGACAGTATGGCTGCGACAGCAGCCCCCGAACCTGCCGTGGTGGCGGCAGCCGCTGCGGCGCAGGAGGTTGTGACAGCGCCTGAACCNGCGGCTTCAGAGCCTGCACCTGCCGAGCCTTCGCCCGAGGCGATGCAAGCGGCGGAAGCCGTCATCGCCAATATGGATGCATCAGCTGGCGTCGAAGAGCTTGAAATGGGTGCGTCACGCGTATCGGTTGATGAAAAAGCGATGATCAACTGCCGCGCTGACCTCAATCAGCTAGTGCCCTTCAAGTACGACTGGGCTTGGCAAAAGTACCTCGACGGCTGCGCCAACCACTGGATGCCGCAGGAAATCAACATGACCGCTGACGTCGCCACATGGAAGAGCAGCGACGGTCTGAGCGAGGACGAGCGCCGCATCGTGATGCGTTCCCTCGGATATTTCTCGACAGCGGATTCGCTGGTGGCCAATAACCTGGTGCTGGGCATCTACCGTCTGGTTACCAACCCCGAGTGCCGACAGTATTTGCTGCGTCAAGCCTTTGAAGAGGCGATCCACACCCACGCGTACCAATACTGCATCGAATCCCTCGGCATGGATGAAGGCGAAGTCTTCAACATGTATCGCGAGGTGCCGTCAGTAGCGAAAAAGGCCGCGTGGTCCATTAGTCATACGCACGAGCTGTCTGACCCCAACTTCAGCACCGGCACCATCGAGGCTGACCAGCAGTTACTGCGTAATCTGATTGGCTTCTACGCTGTCACAGAAGGCATTTTCTTCTACTGCGGCTTCACGCAAATCCTGTCTATGGGCCGCCGCAACAAGATGACGGGCGTCGCAGAGCAGTTCCAGTACATCCTCCGCGACGAGTCGATGCACCTGAACTTTGGCATTGACGTGATCAACCAGATCAAATTGGAAAACCCACAGCTTTGGACGGAAAAGTTCAAGGAAGAAGTCACCCAGATGATTCTTGAGGGCACTGCACTCGAGATCGAGTACGCCCGCGACACTATGCCGCGAGGTGTGCTGGGCATGAACGCAGCGATGATGGAAGAGTACCTCCACTTCATCGCCAACCGTCGCCTGACCCAACTGGGGCTCTCCGAGCAGTTCCCGGGCGCACAAAACCCCTTCCCGTGGATGTCCGAGATCATGGACCTGCGGAAAGAGAAGAACTTCTTTGAGACCCGGGTAATCGAGTACCAAACAGGTGGCGCTCTGAGCTGGGATTAAGCTATCGCTCACTGAAAAAGGCGCACCGGGTGCGCCTTTTTTTATGGGCTCGTGAACGTCTAATACCCGCCATCCTCGTACATTTGCTATTTCCGCCTTTGAAAGGCGATAAGCGTTACACTCCNCGCTCGAAAAAGCGGAGNGAGCTGCCATGTCGTTATGGGATCGTATTGANGCCGANAGCAAACCGGCGCTGGATATCCTTTGGGAGGCCCTGCCCGGTGGACTGAACGGCATTCCGGATATTGTAGCGCGCCGCGCCGCCTACGAGGCTTTCCGCGCCGCGGCCCCAAAGGGGAAGTTCCCCGACCTAAACGTGTCGGACCACTCCTATTCCGGACCCGACGGTGACTTGTCTCTCAGGTTGTATCAACCACAACACGCCACCGCGCCCGCCCCCGGGCTCATCTACATCCATGGCGGCGGCATGATCATGGGTAACCTCGAGAGTCAGGATGAAGTACTGAAAACCACCGCCTCTGAGTTGGGCATGCCGATTGCTTCTATCGACTATCGCAAGGCGCCTGAACACCCCTACCCCGCCGCACCCGAAGATTGCTACGCCGGAATCTGCTGGGTGTTTGACAACGCGACAGCGCTGGGAATGAATATCAATAATATCGGCCTCATGGGGGCGTCAGCTGGTGGCGGCCTCGCGCTGGCCACCGCGCTAATGCTGCGCGATCGGGAAGGACCCGAGCTCAAATATCTCCTCCCAATCTACCCCATGATCGACGATCGACATCACACAGCCTCTTCCAAAGCAGTACTGGACATTGGCATCTGGGATCGAGAGGGCTCTATTGAGGCCTGGAACTGGTACCTGGGNGACTCAGCACCCGACGCCTATGCGGCACCCGCCAGAGCGGAGGATTTATCGGGGCTGCCACCCACCTACATCGATGTGGGCGACCTCGACCTGTTTCGGGATGAGGACATCCTGATTGCGCAACGCCTCTCTGCAGCGGGAGTGCCGGTCGAGTTCCATCTCTGGACTGGTGCCTATCACGCCTCCGAGCTGTTCGCGCCGCAGGCGGCCCTGAGCCAGCACATCTGGGCCACCCGCTATGCGGCTATCCGGCGATTCGCTGGCATNGATAGCTGATCACACGTTAAAGAAAGCCACGCTTTTTATCGCCAAGCCGGTAAGTTTTTGCCCGGTAGGTAGCCTGATACAGTGCTGAAAACTAAAAACCAGAAAGAGAGGGCATGATGCAAAAAGGTCATTGTTTGTGTGGCAGCGTCCAGTACGAGTTTGACGAGACCCAGATCGCTATGGGCCTTCATTGCCACTGCAAAGATTGCCAACGCGTAACTGGATCCGGCAAGGCAACCGTGATCATGTTCCCGCGAAATGCCGTCAAGATTGAAGGCGAGTACAAAACTTATGCGTCGCTGGGAATTGAAGGATCCCACGTAAATCGCGGTTTCTGCCCCATATGCGGCAGCCAGATGTTCACTTTCGTCGATGAGCTCCCAGGCCAGATGTTTATCAAAGCGGGAGGTATGGAAGACACCAGCTGGCTTTCGGTTGACACTACCTGCTGGACCAGCACGGCCCGNGAGTGGTTACCGCCNGACAGCAACACCGTCACNTTCGATTGCAACCCTGAAAAATAAATTGCCGCCGAAGCCTGCCACGGCCTCGTCGCGTTATTCAGAGGGGTGGCAGCGGCACTAAATCGTATATTGATAACTGATTGCTTTAATTGTTTTTTTAATCAGGCTGATCTGTGAGATCTATTTGCCATTTTTCATCGAAATCAGGTCGCCCACGCCCCCAACTCACCCCCTGTGTGTAAAAAAACAAACGCACCTGTTTGCTTATGACGCTGTCTTGTGTAACCTCTCGAACAATAGCCAAATCGGCCTTTATAACACTAATAGCATTTTTGGAGTCACGCCATGAGACAGCATTCCCTGAGAATGTCCCCTATTGCGATTGCGATCGTAGCCACGTCGCTGGGGACAGTAGGTTCACTTCCAATCACGACAATCGCGCGAGCACAGGACAGCTTGATTGAAGAGGTTGTGNTCACTGCTCGAAAGAGGCAGGAATCCCTTCAAGATGTTCCAGTAGCTGTGACGGCACTGACGCCAAACCAGCTGGAAAGAGGCTCTATTCAGCGCACGACCGATATCGACAAGATGGTGCCAAACGTCGAGCTGCACCAGACCTATATTGGTTCCGAATCTCTCAGCGCCAGCATCAGGGGTATTGGCTTTGATGACATCG
>FUFK010077185.1_pt1 | contig 17395 bp, 18 predicted proteins | sample 1021851 | NCBI WGS metagenome assembly FUFK01 (sample SAMEA51879418, study PRJEB19060) | metagenome | reverse complement strand
ACCATTCCTTGTAAATAACTCCATTTTACTGCATTAAAATATAGATAATGAAAATACATTTTATAATGAATTTTTCTTACTCCACCATANAGATCAGTTATTTTTTCAGGTTTAGCACTTTCTTTAAAATCTTCACCTAAAACTAATTCTTTTCTATACGCAGCCTCCTCTTTTTGAATATCATATTCGATTCCAGGAAGTTTAATACCAACGCTAGCTAATAATACAGTGCCGCCAAGAGCAGAAATAATTGCAACCCAAACTAAAGCATGCTCAACTTCTCCTATCCAAGGTAAAACAGTTATACTTTTGGAAAGTTCCCACAAAATTGGTGTGAACGCAATCAATGTCATTAAACTTCTCAACAATTCAGCACCCAAACCCTCCATAATTCTTGCNAATTTAAGAGTATCTTCTTGAACACGTTGTGATGCACCNTCTATAGATGAAGCATCATTCCATTTATCATGGTAATAATCTGCCATAGCCGTTCTCCATCTAAATGTCCAATGACTTGTAAAATAGTCACTGAAAATAACTACCAGAATATAAACAGCAGCTATTTTTGCAAAAGTTAATAGATAAGATATGAACTCTTTTTCCGAAACAGAATTTGGTTCTGTTAAAGCTTTTTGTAAAGTATCATAGAATTCACCAAACCACTCATTTATTCGTACATCTAATTGAACTTGGTACCAGGTAGCACCTAAAATCAATAATGTACCTCCAATGCTCCATAAAAACCATTTTCTTTGTGTAAAAAATTTAAACATTAATTAATTCAAAAAATTGTCTGCATACGATTTTTTGACAATTTTTCTTTTTTTTGGTTCAATTATTTCGTAATCAATTCTCTTTTTTTTTGCATAATCAATTGCTAACTCTTTAGTGGAAAATTCTAATCTAACTTCTGACAAAGTATCTGATGAACTTTCCCATCCCATCAATGGATTTTTTGTTGGATCTTTTGTTTCAAACTCTAATATCCATTTATCTAATTTACCAAGACCTGACTGCATAGCACTTTTATTAGGTATATAAATTTTTGCTTTTTTCATAATCAAATGGTCGGAGTGGCAGGATTCGAACCTGCGACCCTCTGGTCCCAAACCAGATGCGCTACCAGGCTGCGCTACACTCCGGATGCAGTACTAATACAGTAGTTATTAATTTTTTCAAAGTAAAAGATAAGTAAAATAAAGGTGATTTTGTTAGAATCTAATGTATAAAATTAACATGATCATTCAATGCATTAAATGCAGCAAAAAATTTGAGGTAAGATCAGATTTAATCCCCCAAAATGGAAGGACTATTCAGTGTGGATCATGTGATCATATTTGGTTTTTTAAATTTGAAGAACAAAATGTATCAATTGATAACAATCAAACCTCTCACTTAGATAATACTAAAACTCAAGAAATAAAAGATAAAAAAGAATTACAAAAAAAAATAGATAAAATAATCAATACCAAAGATACGGCTTTAGTAAAATACAATAAAAAGAATAATTTTTCTTTTGTTAAAATTTTTAGGTATTTTCTAGTATTGATTATTTCATTGATATCAATAATAATTATTCTAGACACATTCAAATATCCACTAAGCAAATATTTACCAAATTTAGAATTATTATTATTCAATTTTTATGAAACTTTGATAGATACTTATTTATTTATAAAAGATTTAATTTAATACTATGATAAATTACATTTCAAAACCTTTTAAATGGTTCTTTAAGCTTGAGGCAGCAAGTGGATTGATACTACTGTTTGCAGCAATAATTGCTCTTATTGTAAGTAATTCTAATTTATCAGATATTTATTTTTCAACTTTGGATAAATATTTATTTTTAGGGATTAATAATTTTGGATTAAAATTATCTGTCTTGCATTGGATTAACGATGCTCTTATGGCAATCTTCTTCTTTTTTGTCACTTTAGAAATTAAAAGAGAATTTTTACAAGGTGAGCTTTCAAATATAAAACAAGCTTTACTTCCAATAATTGGTGCAGTAGGAGGAATGGTAGTACCAGCGTTAATTTATGTTTATGTAAATTTTGGTGATAGTGAAACACTTAATGGATGGGCTATACCTTCTGCAACAGATATAGCCTTCTCTTTAGGTGTCTTATCATTATTGGGGAAAAGAGTTCCATTATCTTTAAAAGTTTTTCTAACTGCACTAGCTATTATTGACGATTTAGGAGCAATACTTATTATTGCAATATTTTACTCAGGTGACTTGAGTGTCAAATATCTAAGTTTAATGTTGTTAGCTTTTATAGCTTTATTGGTAATCAATAAATTTAATATTAGAAAATTTTTGCCTTATCTAATAGTTGGAATTTTTTTGTGGGATTTTACTCATAACTCAGGAATACATGCTACAATAGCAGGTGTCTTATTAGCTATGACAATACCTCATAGAAAAAAAGAAAAAGATTTCTCATTATTAATCAAAATTGAACATGCTATCAGTCCCTATGTTGCTTTTGGCATTATGCCATTGTTTGCATTTGCAAATGCAGGTGTTTCGTTGGAGGGTCTTTCTCTTACAACTTTATTGGATAAAGTACCATTAGGAATCGTACTAGGACTATTTGTAGGCAAACAACTAGGTGTTTTTGTCTTTTCTTATATATCAATTAAATTAAAAATTGCCCAAATGCCAAGTAATGCTAATTGGTTTAACTTCTATGGAGTTGGTATTCTTACAGGTATTGGTTTCACGATGAGTCTGTTTGTTGGAAATTTAGCATTTGTTGAAAATATGCAATACATGGATGGAGTTAAAATTGGCGTTTTAACTGGGTCATTATTATCCACTTTAACTGGATACTTTTTAATATTACTTACACCTAATAAATAATTTATTAAATGAAAAAAAAGATATTAATATTACTTACAATAATTATGTTTTTTTTTAAAAATTCAGCAATGGCAAATTATGAAAAAATTTTCTTTGATTTTAAAATTGAGAGTATAACTGGAGAATTGATTGATTTTAATGATTATAAAGATAAAGTGATTTTAGTTGTAAATACAGCAAGCTATTGCGGTTTCACAAAACAATACGAGGAACTCCAGGAATTGTGGGACACATATAAGTCTAAGGGTTTAATTGTTCTAGGAATACCATCGAACTCATTTAATCAGGAAAAAACGAATAATTTAGAAATTAAAAAGTTTTGTGAAGTTAATTTTAATATTAACTTTCCTCTTTCAACAATTACTGAAGTGAAAGGTAAGAATGCTCATGATTTATTTAAATGGGCAGAAAAAAATTATGGTAAATCAGCTGTTCCTAAATGGAACTTTCATAAGATTCTTATCAACAAAGATGGTAAAATAGAAGATACGTATGTATCTTTTACAAAACCAATGTCAAAAAAAATAGTTCAAAAAATTGAAGAAATTTTATAGTGCCAATGTAAGTCCATCATGGGCTGGAATAACATTTTTTGGAAGTTGTTTTTTAAGAATTCTATAATCTAAAACTGGTGATAAATTAGTTAATATCGCTTTTTTGGGTTTAAATTTTTTGATAGTTAAAAGTGAAGTTTCAACATTAAAATGTGAAGGGTGATAATTATACCACAAACAATCGATTATCAAATATTCTAAATTTTTAAAAAATTTTTCATCTTTTTTATAAATTTTATTGACGTCACTGATATAGGCAATCTTATTATCAATAATAAAACAATTTGATTTTACCATCCCATGTTCAACTACAATAGACCTAATTTTTACTCTTCTATCTAAGTTTTTTGTATAGGTATTTTTTTCCAATTTATTCAACTTAAGTGTAGCAGGATATTCATTTGAATAACCCTTAAAAATATAAGAAAAATTTTCTTTTAAATATTTTGAGGTAAATTTATCTGCATAAACATTGATAGGTCTCTTATTATTTATATAAAAAGATCTTAAATCATTTATACCATGTGTTTGATCAGCATGCATGTGTGAATATAAAACTTTATCTATTTTTTTTATTTTATGTCTTAATAATTGTTGACGTAAATCTGGTGACGTATCCACTAAAATATTTTCATCAGAAGTTTGTATTAGTGCTGAGCATCTAGTTCTATAATTTTTTTTGTTTTTTGGATCACAATTGCCAAAAAAACCATCTGGTCTTGGCACACCCATTGAACTACCACATCCAAGAATTATAAATTTCATTATTTTAATTAAAAAAAAGTTTATTAAAATTATCTGAGGTAGATTTAATAAGTTCTGATTTACTTACATTCATGACTTCAGCTAGTTTTGCGGCTGTAAAATCAATAAAAGAAGGTTCATTTTTTTTTCCTCTATTTGGAACTGGCGTCAAATAAGGGCTGTCTGTCTCAATCATAACTCTATCTAGCGGTATAGTTTTAAATGTTTCTCTTAAATCATTCGAGTTTTTAAATGTGATTATACCACTAGCAGAAAAATACGAATTTAATGTTAAAAGTTTTTCAGAAAACTCTTTAGACCCAGTAAAGCAATGCATCAGAATTTTAGGGTTATCGTCTTTGTATTTGTTTAATATTTCAAAAGTTTCATCTTCAGCACTTCTAGAATGAATAATAAGAGGAACATTGGTTTTAACTGCTGCTTTGATATGTTCCTCAAAACTAGTTATTTGTTTTTCTTTTTCACTATTATTGTAATAAAAATCAAGACCAGTTTCTCCTATCCCAATTATTTTTTCATTTTCATGCAATTCTTTAATAATTAGCTCAGATTTGATTAAATCTTTTGAACTTTCATGTGGATGAATTCCAATTGTTCCATATATCATTTCATCTTTGTTTACTAATTCTTTAACTCTAGAAAAACTTTTAAGGGATGTTGAAATTGTTAAAAGTTTCTTAATGCCAACTTTTTTAGATCTTATAATAACATTCGTTAAGTCACTTAAGAGAGGTTCATAATCAAGATGACAGTGTGAATCAATCATTATTTTTTTCAATTTTTTTAAAAAGAATATTAATTTTTTCTATTTTATCACCTTTAGATAAAAATTCATTATTTTTTATAGAGTCAAGTTTTATATCTTTAACAGACAAATTAAAAATCTTTAATGCTTTTAAAGACGAATCAGGGATAATTGGGTAAAGTAAATAACTTATTTTTCTAATTATTTCTAAAGATGTATAAATAATAGTATTTAATCTAATCATATCATCCTTTTTTTTCCATGGTTCTTGATCATTAAAATATTTATTAGCTTCAAACAATGAGTTTACTATAAAGTCTATATAAAAATTAATATTTTGTTCATCAATATTTTTTCTTATTTTATCCAAATTGTCATTGTATTTATCAAGAATAGATAAATCTTCTTTTTGAAAATTTATATCGCGTGGAATGATTCCGTCACAATTTTTATGTGCAAAAGCAGTAACTCTTTGACATAGATTTCCGTAATTGTTAGCTAAATCACTGTTAATACAATCCTCTAATCTCTCTTGAGAGATATTCCCATCATTTCCAAAAGAAACTTCCTTGATCAAATAATATCTTAAAGGATCTAATCCGTATTTATTAATTATTTCTATAGGATCTAAAATATTTCCTTTTGATTTGGACATTTTTTCCTCACCAGATAAAATCCAACCATGTCCGTAAACCCTTTTTGGTAAATCTATCTTTGCTGCTAATAAAAAAGCAGGCCAATAAATAGCNTGAAACCTTAAAATATCTTTTCCAATAAGATGAATAGATGCGGGCCAAAATTTTTTATATAAGTTATCATTAAGGTCTGGATAATTTAATGCACTTAGATAATTTGTTAAAGCATCTAACCATACATATATAATATGTTTATTATTGTTTGGTACAGGAATGCCCCATGTAAATGTTTTTCTACTTATTGATAAGTCTTTCAATCCATTTTGAACAAAACTAATTACCTCATTTCTCCTAGACTCTGGTAAAATAAAGTATGGATTAGATTTATAAAATTCTAAAAGCGGTTTTTCCCATTTTGATAACCTAAAAAAATAAGACTCTTCTTCTATCCACTCAACAGAAGATTTTGATGAAATTGAAAATTTTTTTCCATCAACTTCCTCTATTTCATCATCATTATAAAAAGCCTCGTCTGAAACAGAGTACCAACCAGAATATTTTGATAAATAAATATCATCGTTTTTTTTAAGTTGACTCCAGAGATATTGAACTGTTTTTTTATGGCGCTGTTCTGTTGTTCTTATAAAATCTGTATTTGATAGATTAAGCGTATTTGATAAATTTTTAAATGTCTTGCTTATTTCATCACAAAATTCCTGTGGATCTTTACCTGCTTTTTCAGCTGATCTTTGTATTTTTAAACCATGCTCATCTGTACCAGTCAAAAAGTGAACATCATATCCGTCAATTACTTTAAATCTTGCAAAGAAATCAGCAACTATACTTGAATAAGCATGCCCCATATGAGGTTTTGCTGAAGGGTAATAAATTGGTGTCGTTATATAAAAATGTTTAGACATTTAGGATTTTTGAATCAAGTTCTATAAATAAAGACTCTTCATCAAGATTAAGTTTCTTCGTATTTTCTATCTTCTTTAAAAACTTATTTATAAAATTTAAATTTCCAATGTTAATTTTTTTCTTTAATAGAAGCTCAACAAAATCAAAAACCATATATTTTATTGGACTTTCTTTTTTATAATAATTTTCCTGAATAATAAAAGTTAAAAATTTTTCTAGATTAATTGTCTTAAGATTAATTTTGTTTTCATTTGAAAATTTAACTAAATTGTAAATTTTTCCAGGTGTAAAATAATAATCTAATAGATCTTTGTTAATCAAATCAAAAGCGTCAGTATTTATAAGTTTATTAGCAATTAAATAACTTTCTTTATTTGTCAAATCAATTTTGAAATTAAGACATCTTGATTTTAAAGTTGGAATTATTTTTCGATTATTGTTAACTAATACAAAAAAACAGTTTACCGGAGGTTCCTCAAGAACTTTAAGTAATGCATTTATTGAATTTAAATTTAAAAATTCAATGTTATCAATTAAAATAAATCTTGGCTTAGAATTAAAAGATGATTTATTCAAATTAGTTATCATATTTCTAATTTGAGCTATATCGATATTTTTTTTTTCATTCATAATATCTATTAAAATAAAGTTTGGATGAGAACCATTTTGAATTAGTTTATATGATTTATTGTCTGAGTTAATCTTATTGTTCTTAAAATCGTAAGAATAATCTTCGTCTTTTGATAAAACGTAGTTAATTAAATGATAAGCAAGTGTACTTTTACCAATTCCTTTATAGCCAGATAATAAAATTTTATTAGGTAATTTATTCTTGTTGAATAAATTAATAAAATCTTGAAAATAAAAATCTAAACCATGAAGATTTGTTTGATTTGAGGGTTTTAAACTCATTTTATTATCTCATTAATTTTATCAATTATAATTTTTTTATTAGTTTTTATATCTAAATTAGAGTCAATAATAAGATATCTATCTTTTTTCTTCTTAAAAATTTTTAAGTAACCATTTTGTATTTTTTTATAAAATTTACTTTTAAATTGATCATACCTATTCAATTTTTTTCTTTCTTTTAATCTTTTATTCATATTTTTTGTATTCACAATATTCAGAAAAGTAAAATCTGGTTTAAAGTTTTTAAGTAAAAATTTGTGAATTAATTCTATGATTTTTATGTCTATACCTTGACCATAATGTTGATAAGCAATTGTAGAGTCTAAAAAACGATCTATTAATATAATTTTCTTTTTATAATTTTTTTTATAAATTTCTACGTTTTCACTTCTAGCAGCTAAATAAAGTAATAGATCTGTTTTTTTATTAAAATGTGATTTATTATTTAAGATTAGTTTTCGAATTATTTCAGAATTTTTACTGCCTCCGGGTTCACGTATGAAGACATGTTTTATCTTTTTAGATTTAAGATATTTTGATATAAAATTAGCATGTAAAGTTTTTCCACTACTTTCTATTCCTTCAAAAACAATAACGGGTTTTTTAAACATCACCCCAAATTAAATAATTTATAGATTTCATCAATCTTGAGAAAATGTTAACTTTTTTAACATCTTTTTGAGATAGCAGATTATATTCACCAATTAGTTCTTGATCGTATATGATTTTTAATTTTGCTAAGATTTGATCTTTTTTTATAGGAGCTTCGATTGGTCCATTATAAACTACTTTTATTTTAAGTTTTCTTTTCTGCCCTTTTTTGATAATTTTGTAAATGTCATTCTTTGTGTAAACATCAACTGTAGACTCTTTTCCTAACCAAACATCAACTTTATCTAATGGAACTTTAGATTTTGAAATTTCGACCAAATCAAAATTTGTTAATCCATACGTCAACAACTTTGAACTCTCTCTGGATCTAGAAGACTTTGTTTCAAAACCACTACCGACAGCAATCAGACGCCTACCTTTTTTCTCAATTGATGAAGCCAAAGAATATTTTTCTACAGCTAAGTAACCTGTCTTAATTCCATCTGCACCCATATTTTTATATAATAATGGATTTCGGTTACCCTGGGTTATTGGATCTCCTCCCGTTCTATCCCAAGTAAATTCAGTTTCTGCAAACCATTTATAATATTCAGGATGATTTTTTATCAAGTAGTTTGACATGATCATAATATCTCTAACTGTTGAATAATTATCTGGATCATTTATTCCTGACGAATTTGCGAAATTTGTATTGTCCATACCAATTTCTTTAGCTTTAGAAGTCATCATGATAGCAAACTCTTCCTCGGTACCAGCTATACCTTCAGCTAAAGCGATACAAGCATCATTTCCGGAGGCAACAATTATACCTTTCAACAAGTCCTCAACAGATACCTCATCTCCAACCATTACAAACATTGATGAATAACCAGCAGTAGATAATCTCCAAGCTTTTTCAGAAATGATAAATTTTTCATCTAAATTTAAATCCCCAGATTTTATCAAGTCAAAAGCAATTATACTTGTCATAATTTTTGTCATTGATGCAGGATAGATAGATCTATCTGGTTCCTTTTCATATAAAATTTCTCCAGACAAATAATCTTGTAAAATTGCCGTTCTTGCTTTTATTTCAATATTGGCATTACCCCCAACTATGAAAAAAATTTGTGTAATAAAAGAAATTATAAATATTCTAAGCATTTTTTAATATTTCTAAATTTTCAAAATTTAAAGTACTCATTTTTTCAAATGAGTTTTTCAGACTTTTTATATCATTAAAAGGACCTATTAATACCCTATATTTTGTATTTGATAATTTTTTAATAGTTAGATTTTTAATCGAAGCCTCAACTTTAATTCTATCTACCATAATTTTTGCTGTATCTAGATAATAGAAATCAGCAACTTTAATTGAATAATCAAAATTTTTTTCATTTTTTTGTTTCTTTTTATTTTTCTCATTTAAATTTAAATCATTTATTTGTATTCCATCTACAGGAGCTTTTTCAGCAACAGACCTTTCTTCCTCAAACATTTTAGCTTTTTTAGCAACGAAGGTTGAATTTTTTGAAACTAACATTATTTCAACAAATGGTTCATCAAAATTCAACTCTAATTCGTCAGCTATTCTTTTACTTAATATTGAATTATAAAAATTTGAAAATTTTACTTTATTAGATTTGACTTCAGCAATAAGAAATTTTCCGTTGTCTGGATTAGAGATTTTTACAATAGATCTTTTTTTTAAAGATTGATGAAAAATATTTAAAGATCTTTCCTCTAATTCTTTTATATTATTCAATTCAGAAGTATAAATTAGAGCAAACCCTGAATTAGTATATCTTTCTTGAAAATCTATATTTAAATTTTTTGATTGTGGTAATTGTTTACAACTTAAGAGAACTATTGATAGAAAAAATATTATTATAAAATTATAATTCATCTTTTATATTTTCTTTCAAAGTACAAACAGCTAAACCAAATCTAAGTGATCTATTCCATTTGAGTATTATTTCATAATTTTCAAATACAATATATGCAGGGTTTAAGGTTTCTGAGTTTGGAACAATATCTTTATCAGGAGTGATTATAGCAACTAATAGATTTTCATTAATAAAATCAAAATTATCATGATTGAAAATAAATTTTTTAAAATATTTTAATTTTTTTTTATTTTTCAGTTTTTTAGCTGAAACATTTAAATATTTTTTTGGAATATTTTCTTTCAATGATATTTTATAAAAACAGTGTGAATTACTATCCCACCCCATTTTTTTTAAATAATTTGCTGCTGAGGCGTATGCATCTTTTGGATTTTTCAAATCAATATAATTGTCACTGTTAAAATCAATTGCATGATTTTTTATTGTGGATGGCATGAACTGAAAAAAACCAAACGCTCCGGCCCAGGATCCATAAAGTGTTTCATAATCAATTTGTCCTTCATCTATAAGTTTTAGCAAAATCAAAAGTTCATTTGTAAAAAAAGCAGATCTTCTCTTATCAAAACTTAAAGTAGACAATGACGAGAGAATATCCATTTTACCCACATAGGTACCATAATTTGTCTCAATGCCCATTAAAGAAAGTAGCAATTCCTTTTCGATTGAATATTTTTTTTCTACTTTATTTATTAATTCAATATTCTTTTTATAAAATTCTAAACCTTTTTTGACTTTTTTTTTTGATGTTCTCTTAGATACATAAGTTTTTGTATCTTCATAAAATTCTGGCTGATATCTATCATATTCGATTACTTTTGGTAAAAATTTGACATTATTCATCGTTAAATCAAAAGTTTTTTCTGAAATACCATTTTCTATTGCTAAAATTCTAAAATTTTTTTTCCACTCTAAAAATTTACTCTGATCATCCGCTAAAAGTTTTGTAAAGGAAAATAGAAATACTAATAAAAAAACTTTAATTTGTCTCATATAGATCTTTCAAATATATAACTACAGCAAACCAAATGATAATAAAACTTAGAAATTTAACCAATGAAAAATCCTCTCCATAATAAAAATAACCTAAAATAAACTGCAAAGTCGGTGTAATATAAAAAATCATTCCTGTTGGACCTAATCCAATTAGCTCTACACCTCTTACATATAGAAACAAAGGAATCACAGTCATAGGACCTGCCAAAAGTAAATAGAAACTTAACCCAACATTATTAAAGTTAAAATCGTTTAAACCATTATGCGCAATTATATAGAATGCAATTATTGCAAAAGGGAAAATGTACAAACTTTCAATCAGTAGACCAATATCTGTATCAATTTCTATTTTCTTCCTAACTAAATTATAAAACGCCCAGCTAAAAGCAACTATAAGACCAACCCACGGTAATGATTTGAGATTAAACAAAATTAAAATCATTATTGAAATAAAAACTAAAATAATTGAAAAAATTCTTTTACTATTAAGTTTTTCTTTAAAAAATATATATCCTAAAAGAACACTAATTATAGGCATAATGAAGTATCCAAAACTTGCATCTATAATTCTCTCTGAAGCAACTGCATAAATCCAAATTGACCAATTAACAAAAATTAAGAAACCAGACAGAAATAATGCAATTAATTTTTTTTTATCTTTTACTTCATTAATAAATTTTTTCCATTTAGATAAAAAAGTTGTAGTTAAAATCAACATTATTGCTGTCCACAAACATCTATGAACAACTAATTCAGTATGACCAATAAAAGACACTGATTCAAAATAAATAACTCCAATAAATCCCCACCAAAATGAACCTAATGAAGTTAGAATTAAACCTTTGCTAAAATTATTTTTCATATTTATTAAATGATCAAAATATCAAGAGTAATTAGACTATTTTATAGTTGAATTAAATATTTTTAATTATAAAAGCTTTTACAAGGAGAGATGGCTGAGCGGTTGAAAGCACCGGTCTTGAAATTCCAAGTAACCCCTACCCACTTTAAGACGATTCACATACTTATCAAGTCATTGCTCACTTTTTGAAATTTAGCTTTTACGAAAAATGCACCATTAATAGTTTGCCTTAGCTACAAAACTAGAAGCAAACTAGAAGCAAGAGGAGCTTAATAAAAAATTTAGATAAATCAGAATAACTGTTTGGCTTTTAAACAATTAAATACTTGTACGATATAAAGATCGTTTTTTGGATTTCCAGTAAGCTGTCGCATCTCTTTTCTTAATTTTCCAGTGTATCTATTTAAAATATAATGTACGTAAAAATCAGTATCTAATTCTTGCCAATAAAACCATATTTCATCATTATTAAAAATTGTTTTAAAATCTTCTGGTGAAATATCCTCATCTGATATTTTAAGTACTTTTTTTTTAGATATATCTATCTTTACCCTGACTCCTCGAAAGTGTTCACTAAATTTTTGATGTACTGTATAGTCAGTTGTTGAATAATTTTCTATTTCATCTTTCTGCTCGGCTTTACCCTCAATAAATTCACAATATAGATCTATAACTTTCGCTTGACTAATATTAACCCAGCTCAAGGTAAATATTATTATAAAGAATATTTTTTTCATATTAATAAAAATCACAAAATTGTTCTGCATATTCCCAATTAGGAGCTATACCTAATTTATTTCCATCTAAATCAAATATTGTTAAATGTCTTGGCTCTGCCCACCCACCTAAAAAAAAGTATTCTTTAACAGTGGCAAAAAATAATGGATTTTCTCCAATCGATTCACAGTGTTCTGCAAATTTTTCAATACTGAAAGCTTTCTTAATTGATTTCTTTTCTCTTGTATTAGGATCTATTTTCCATAGCTCTTGATAAGTAACCTCTTGTGTAATTACGTATTCTCCATTTTCTGTTTTATATTTTGCAATTACATCACCATATTTTTTTGCACTGTATGTTTGATAATTAGTTTTAGTAAAATTTAATTCTGGACCTTCTAAAAAATAACATCTCCAACCAAAGTTTAATGCTTTTACTTTGTTTCCCTTGGACAACCAAATTCGTGGATATTCGTTTTTATGGAAATATTTAATTCCATTTTTATTTAATACGGCGTCCCCATTTTTAACAACTTTATCTACTTTCCACCCTTTATTTACATAACGATATAAATCCTCCTCGTTTGAGCAATCGACCCAAGCTTTATCCTCTCCAACTAATAGACTGATTGTTATTATAAAAATGAATAAAGATGAAAAAATATAAATCAATATTCGCACGAAACTGATTATTGATAAAATATTGTTAAAATTGTGTTTTTTTACTTATATTATAAGTTTCTATAAAATATTTAACGTAATGGTCGAACCTAAGTGGTAGAGAAAAAGGATAATCTTTTTTTTTATTCTTTATTGATTTGAAAAATACAGCATTAGAGCTGCAACTTCTATAACAACCAATATTTCAAGCATTCTTATAAGTAAACATTTTTAGTGAAATAAACTCTCTTCTTGTCATCTGCTTTTTAAGAACAGGAATATATTTTTTTATATTTCTTAAAAAATGTCTATATTCCCATAATCTTAGTATACCAACTGTTTTTTTAACTACTGCTGCAGCACAAATACCTATCAAAACATTTAATATAGTAATTGAAATTAGTTTTGTTGAAAGCGTAAATGCAGCAACTCCAGCTGTACCTCTAATTGTTGCCCATTTAAGCTTTCTTAAACTTTCTTTGTTTTTTGTTTTTGTATATGTGTATCCTAGAGCAACTATTGAACTAATTGTTCCAATAGGATCTCCATAAATAAAACTAGAAGATAACATTCCAGAAGAAATTTCAGTGAATTCAGTTTTCTCTACTTTATTCCATCTAAAGACTAAAGCTAAAGCACTTACTGAAGATGAAAGCAGCTCATTAAACTCAACGAACTTAATATCATTTATCCATTGTCTTGGTATTGTTATTGATGAATGCAAAAAAGAGGATAAATAAGGAACTGAACTTAATTTTAAATTCATAAACTTTATTATATAATTTAATTGTGGCAAAAATAATTAAAATTATATGGCTTCAATAAGACCTTGTAATAAATGTGGTGAAAGGATTAGTATTAGACAAATGCCACATAAACAATGGGTTGCATTTAATGTTGGAACAGATGATCCCCATAAATGCAAAAAGAAAAATATTAAAATTACTAAGCAAAATAATAAAAAGAAATCTGAGCCTTATGAAAGCCTAAGTTTAAAACAAAATGAGAATTTTGATTACAAAGAGCCAGATTTTGTGGAAGACCAGTTTAGTAAGGAGCAAGAGGAAATTGAGAATTTAAAAAATTTAAATAAAACAAGAACTGATCATGAAATATCTAACAATGACGATAGTTTATTAAAAAATCCATTATTCATTGCATTTATTATAATAATTTTCTTAGCACTATTTATTTATCCCTAATTAAGCATCTTCAGTATATCTACATTTTTCGGAAGAAAAATATTTAGGACATCCATAAAATGGTCCTCTATATCCTCTTCTTTTTTGAAGTTTGACTTTATGTGTAGGACATATCCTTACATTATTTTCTGTAATATCAGTATCACCCTCCATACTTTTAATATCATTAAATTCTTTCTTTAATTCCTTTGTAAAATCAGATGAGTAAAAACCATTGCCACTAAATAAATGAACTTCCTTTCTTGCTCTTGTCATAGCAACATACATTAACCTTCTTTCCTCAGCATTTGGGAATAATTCAGGGTTAGGCAAAACTAAAAGTAAAATTTCATCATTTTCCATTTGGCTTGGGAAACCAAGTATTCCAGGAAACATGTTTACAACACATACAATATCGGCTTCTAATCCTTTTGATCCATGAATAGTTTTATAATTAACATTGAGAGACTTATTTCTAACAAATTTTTGAATTTCGTATTTAGTAATTATATTACTTTTAAAAAATCTTTTTCTAATTTTGTTATCATATTTATCTAAATTATACCTTCCAAGAATAAATATATTTTGATTTTTTTTTGTAATTTTTTCTAAAGTCTCTGAAAAAACATTTTTTTCATATATATTTATAGAACTATTTTTAATATCTTTTATGGGAGTAACTTTTTTATTTAATTGTGCTGGATTTTTTTGAACAAATGATGAAGAAATATTGTTAATAATGTTTCCATATCTAAAGGTTGTATCTATATCAACACGCTCATAGTGACCAAAGAGTTTTTTGAAATCCAATGTAAATATAGTCACATCTCCACCACTAAATTTATTAATTGCTTGCCAATCATCTCCTACGCAATAAAGTTTAGCATTATTTAATTCCTTAATTTTCTTTAAAAGTTTTGCTCTAGCTTGTGATATATCCTGAAATTCATCCACTATTACATACTTAAGATTTTGTTTCTCTAATTTTTTTCTACCCTCAATTATCATGTCGTCAAAATCTATTGCATTCTCCTTTTTTAAATCTTCTTGATATTTTTTGAAGATTTGAAGAAACAAATTAAGAAAAACTAGACATCTTCTTTTATTATTATCACCATTTATAACTTGTATCTTCTCTTTGACTTTTTTTTCATTCAGCTCATTTGATTTATAATGAGACATAAAAGTACTAATTAGTTCTGTAAAAGAACTAAGTTTTCCAGATGACTTAAATACATTTAATAATTCAGAATCTTTTAATCTCTTAAATTTAACGTTATTTTTTTTTAATTTTTTTTCTAAATTTTTTAATAATTTACCCTCAGATTTTTCCCAGCTAAATGTTGTTATAAGTTTTGTTTTATTATTTTTGTGAACCTGAATTTTTTCTAAATATTGATCATAGTAGCCTGACGGATTTTTGAAAAAACTTGGTGCCTCATTATTTTTATTTAATGCAAAATGCTCTAAATAAATTTTATAGTCCGTTAAATAAAAGTCAGGATGGTATTTTTTGTCAGTCTTAGGTTTTAAATGATTTTTGTCTTTTGTTGAAAAATCAGCTGCATCACTTTCATATAAGTAATCTCCCTCATATTCTTTTTCATATTCAAATTTTATACCATTTATGAATAAATAATTAGCAATTTCTACTTCCTCATAACTTCTCATAGGATCGCCGCTTAAGGTGATCTGACCAATATTTCTAATATATTTTACGTAATCATCAAAATTTTCTATATCTTTAAAATAATCTTTATAAGTAAAAAAATATTCAGAAAAATAGGTTAGTAATTCTTCTTTAAATTTTTTATCTTTGTACAATTCGTTTATTATTAAGTCGATTTCTTTTCCTTTTTTTATTCTCAGTTCACTTTCAAAATCAGAGACTTTTTTTGTAAATTCAGCTACATTTTTATCTCTTAGTTGTTTGACACCATATCCATGAAAGGTGTGCACACCTTTTGTTGCAATTTCATCGAGTTTATTTTTGAGTTTTGAATTTTTTAATGATTTAATTCTTTCAATTAGTTCATCTTTTACATTACGATTGTAGGCCAACACCAGTATTTCATCTGGGTTACATAAATTGTTATCAATAAGATATGAAATTTTATGTAAAATAGTCTTGGTTTTACCAGATCCTGCACCGGCATTGATTAATGTGCTATCGTCATCTGTTAGTACTGCTCTTTTTTGAGATGGTATTAATCCTTTTAAATTTTCATTATTCAAATTTTTTTTAATAAAATTTTGATTAAATTTCTTTCTTTCTAAATCGATTTTTTTAAATTTAATTAAATAACTTGATATCTTATTAATATTTTCCTCATCTACTAAAGATGAGTTTTCTAAATGTTGTTCGCATGTATCATGAGCGATGATATTAATGTTGGTAAAAATATCTGAAAAGGATATGTATTGCTTTGTTTTGATCTTTTTTTCAAAATTTTTTTTCCAAATTTTTGAATGAGATAAATTTTCTTTTATTCTTATAGCTAAAAATTCATTAAAATGTTCCTTAATAGAATTATAAAAAAAATCTTTTAAACCTGAATTTGTTATAAAGGAAATCAATTCATTATTATTAAGCGTAAATGTTATTGTAAAAAGCTTTTCTTTGCTGAAAATTTTTGAAGCTACCCATCCTGTAAAGCCACCTGATATTGCTCCTGTAAAATCTCCTGCAATTAAACCAACAATAGTTCCAATTGTTGCAAAAGCACCTGAGTTATCATCTTGATGGATTTCGTTAACTTCTAAATCCTTAATTTCTGAAAATTCAAATTCTCTTGTTTCTCTTTCTGTAATGACTTTTAATGAATCCCCGTCTGAAATTATGTCATTAATTTCTACTTTTTCTAAATTAAAACTCATATGTAGGATTTCATAGGATAACTAGAAGTAAACTAGAAGCAAAACAAAAATTCATTAAAAATTTTAGTCTGTTTTTTTGTTGAATTTTAATATTATACTTATAAAACCTTGCTCACGGAGAGATGGCTGAGTGGTTGAAAGCACCGGTCTTGAAAACCGGCAAAGGGGCAACTCTTTCCTGGGTTCGAATCCCAGTCTCTCCGCCA